>OBWX01000008.1_pt1 | contig 258322 bp, 260 predicted proteins | sample 1476571 | NCBI WGS metagenome assembly OBWX01 (sample SAMEA2580139, study PRJEB22360) | human gut metagenome | biome: human gut; feature: human-associated habitat; material: faeces | place: Denmark | collected 2008/2010 | reverse complement strand
GTTTTCCATCAACGATGAAATGGACTAATTCCTACCGCTCTTTCGGACTAAAAACCAAACGCTCAACCGGTCTTAAAACCATTGAACATAAACATATTGGGCCTAGGCTCGATATTTTGGGTCGCGCCCAACCGTAACGGAACCGGAGCAGACCGGCTCTGCCATACGGTTGGGCGTGGCCCATTGTTGTATGAGAAGAGGGGGGTGATCCCGTTAGGCAGATATCAATGCGACACGCGCGGATGAATTCATTGCGTGCATGTTTCGATTGTGTTATAGTTTCACTAAACCGATTTAGTTAACAGATACGCGGTTGGCTGGAAACTAAAACGGTTTAGTCTCAGCGATGAGACCTCAATAATTGTGACTCTCAACAGACTAGCTTCATGTTGATTTGTTGAGGCATGGCGTGCAAGGGCCTCTCGTTCGCAAAAGGGCGAAGGGTTTTCTACGAAAAGAAAGAAGGAAACGGTATGTTTTCCATGAGAAAGACTATTGCTGTCGTTGGAGCAGGTTCTATGCTGTTCGCAGTGGCTGCTTGCGGTAATTCGACTTCCTCCAATAGCAATGAAATTTCTTTTCAGACTTGGAATCTGAAAAATGATACATATACCCCGTACTTCAACGATCTTATTGCCGCTTTCCAGAAAGAGAATCCAGGCGTCACGGTCAAGTGGATTGATCAGCCTGCCGACGGCTATACCGATAAAATCAATGCTGACGCAGCCGCTGGAACGCTGCCTGACGTTGTGGATATGAGCCCGACTGGTGCCTATAGCCTGGCCAAAGCTGGAGTGACTCTGAACCTGTCGCGGGAGGATCCAGATGCAGAATCCCAGTTCACTGCTTCATCGTGGGGTAATGTGACTTTTGAGGGCGATAATATCGAGGAAGGCGCTTATGCCTATCCTTGGTATCTCAATTCTGGTGTTCAGTACTACAACAAAGCCGTTCTTGAGCGGTGTGGAGTTGCTGATCTGCCTACTGACATGGATGAATGGTTCGATTCGGCCAAGACCATGGGCGAGAACTGCAACGGTTCCGTGAGCATGGTGGCTTCTGTGCCCACATTGGAGTCTTTTGGACAGTATGGCGTGCAATTGATGAATGATGACCAAACCGAGTTCACTTTTAACGACAAAAAGGGTGTTGAACTTGTTCAGCACTTTATCGATATGTACAACCAGAAAGCACTGTCCGCCGAAGCGCTGAATAATACTTGGACTGGTGAGGGCGACGCATTTAAGCAGGGCAGCGTGGCATCTCTGGCGGGTTCTGCCTATTCGGTTGCAGATTTTGAGGCTAATGCCCCGGAGCTGTATAAGAATCTTGGCGTTACCGAGCGATTGCTTGGTGAAGGCGGCAAGATGAATGTTGCCATGGAAACGCTGGTGGTCAGTAAGACCACTAAGAACAAGGGAATGGCCATGAAATTCGCTAAGTTCGTTACCAATAAGGAGAATCAGACCGAATTCTGCACTAAGTCCCACACTTTCCCGTCTGTTGCGGGTGCTGTCGACGACGAAGCATTCAGCCCAACTGGTGATTCCTTGCAGGATCAGGCGGTTGCCCTTGCCTCCAAGGCGGTGAAAGACGATAACTGGTTCATTGCTCCTGGGCCGTTCTCCGAGAATGCCAAGACTGTTCTTCGTGAGCAGATTGCCCGTGCCATCCAAGGAGAGCAGACTGCGCAGGAAGCTCTTGATGCCGCAGTCAAGGTTGCCAATGAGGATTTGAAGTAATGACTTTGTCGATTACCGGCAAGAAGTCGCTGGCGGCCGGCAAGGCCGGCCGCCGTGGCGGCGCTTCCCATGAAACGGCATGGGAGGTGGATGACGCTCATCGTATCAAAGAAGGCAATGGCATAGCGGGCTGGCTGTTTGTGGTTCCTGCGTTGCTCATCGCGTTGACGTTTGTCATTGCCCCCTTTATCAATACGGTCCGTCTGTCGTTCACCGATGCTACTTTCTCCAATCCCGGTCATTTTGTCGGGCTGGAACAATACCAGAAGATGTTTTCGGATGAGTCTGTGCATATAGGCTTGCTGAATTCCTCTCTGTATGTGGTGTGCGTGGTTCCATGCATGGTGATACTGCCATTGATTCTTGCAGCACTGGTTTCCGGGAATTCCAAGATTCTTGCCTTTTTCCGTGCATCCTTCTACTTGCCGGTCGTAGTGTCCACCGTCATCGTCGGCCTGGTCTGGACCAACCTTCTGAGTCAGAAAGGCTTGGTGAATGCTTTGCTACAAGGTGCCGGCTTCATCAAAGCCGCTGTCCCGTTCCTCACGGATCGTTGGCTGCTGTTATTTAGCGCCATGCTTATCACGGTCTGGACAGGTCTCGGCTATTACATGATTATCTACTTGTCTGCATTGGCCAATATCGATCCCAGTCTGTATGAGGCTGCCGAATTGGATGGAGCTGGCGTGGTTCGTCGTTTCCTGCATGTCACCGTTCCGGGAGTGCGCTCCACCATGGTGTTGATCATGTTGCTGTCTTCCGCTGCCGCGTTCCGAGTGTTCAACGAGATTTATGTCTTGACAGGAGGCACTGGCGGCGTCGGCGGTAAGGACGTGACCATGACGATGCTGATTAAGAACTATGGCACTGGTTTGAATGCCAAGTACGGTTATGCCGGCGCGGTCAGCATGTTGGTATTCATAATCGTCGGCAGTCTGGTGGCTGTTGAGTTCTTCGTGCAACGAAAGGTCGATAGCGATGAGAGGTAAAAAAGTCAACAAGGTCGTGCAATATGTGCTGTTGACCCTGTTCTTTCTCATTCTGATCGGGCCTCTGCTATGGCAACTGACTCTAGCGTTTAAGGGGAAAGGTGATGATATCTATGCCATCCCTCCGTATCTGGTGCCCAAGGATCCGACTATCGACAACTTTATCCAGGCGTTCAACACGATTCCGGTGTTGTCCTATTTCAAGAATTCTTTGATTGTCGCAGCCATTTCGGTGTGTGGCAATGTCATCGGAGCCACACTCGCTGGCTATTCACTGGCTCGCCTGAAGTTCAAGGGCAAGACGATCGTCGTACTGCTGATTTTCAGCGCAATGTTGATTCCCGGAGAGACCCTATTGATTTCCCAGTTCCTCATTGTCAAGACCGTAGGTTTGCAGAATACCCTTTTGGGTGCAGCTCTTCCTGGCCTGTGCAGTGCTATGAATGTGCTGCTTATGATGAATGCGTTCTCTGGTATTCCAGTTGAGTTGGAGGAAGCCGCCAAAGTCGATGGTGCCAGCATCTGGCAGCGTTTCTTTAATGTATGTCTGCCTCAGGTGAAAGGCACTATGACCGTCGTCATTATTTTTGCGTTCGTCGGTGCATGGAACGATTTCCTGTGGCCATTGATCATCCTTGGTGATGATTCGGTTTATACGTTGACTGTAGGCCTTAACAGGCTCAAGAACCAGTTTGTTTCTGATCCCCGTTTGATTGCGGCCGGCACGGTTATCGCACTTGTTCCCATTATCGTATTCTTCCTAATTTTCCAACGCTACTTCTTCCGTGGTGTAGAAGAGGGCGGCATCAAGGGCTGACCGAAAGGTATTCTTATGAAGTTTGGAGTAGATTACACTCCGTCCCATGGATGGTTTCATTCGTGGCTTGATCCCGACTGGACCAGTATCGACAACGATCTACGGCAGATCAAGGATTTAGGTATGGATCACGTGCGCATCTTTCCTGTGTGGCCGTACCTGCAGCCGAACCGGACATGGATTAATCGTAAGGGTGTGGCTGACGTGCGCCGCATGGTACATATAGCCGGTGAGCATGGGCTCGATGCCTATGTGGATGTGTTCCAGGGGCATTTGTCGAGCTTTGACTTCATTCCCAGTTGGCTCGTCACATGGCATAAAGGGAATATGTTCACTGATCCGAGTGCTGTGGAATCGGAACGTGAGTTGGTCTCGATTATGACCGATGAACTGTCCGAAGAGGATGCCTTCAAGGGATTGACGCTCGGCAATGAAGTCAACCAGTTGTCCGACCGGCCTCATCCGGCCAAGATGTCTGCCTCATCCGAGCAGATTGATACGTGGCTCGATGAGTTGCTATCGGCTGCCAAACGGGATGGCGTGCTTTCTTTGTACAGCGTCAACGATGGCGTTTGGTTCCTGGACGGGCATCCGTTCACACCGGTACAGTCTGCCACAAAAGGTGATTTGACCACCATTCACTCGTGGGTATTCAATGGTGTTGGACAAGGATATGGGGCGCGGAGTGAAGAATGCTACGCGTACGCATTGTACTTGGCTGAACTCGCCAAAGCCTTCGGGCCGGTCAACCGTCCAGTTTGGCTGCAGGAGATTGGTGCACCGGAGAATGTATTGTCCGCTGAAGACACACCGGAGTTTTGTCGCCGTGTGGTTACCAAAGCTCTTGATTGCCCGAATCTGTGGGGCATCACTTGGTGGTGCTCGCATGATGTGCCATCATATTTGGCCGATTTTCCGTCCCTTGAATATTCATTGGGTTTGTTCGATGAGAACGGTAAAGTCAAGCCGATTGGCCGCGTATATGGTGAGCTCGCGACACAATACCGTGATGCAAGGCCTGCCGAGACGAAATCGGTGGCTATTGTAGTGGACGTGAATGGAACCGGTAACCCGATTAACCGTAGCACGCTGGGGCCGGGAGGGTCGGTCTGTGACCTGTGGATGAAGCTGGAAATCGCAGGCAAGCGACCGACTGTTGTCACGTCGACTGTTGCAGCCGATGACGGTGAACTCAGACAACGGGGAATTACCGAATTGCATTGGGATACGTCTCCTCATGCAGCGCGTTTCTATTCCGCTGTCTCCGACCCTGCATTCGAGTCTGTAGACTAAATCGGTCGTTGGTTCATCTTTGTTGGCCGGATGAGTGTGCCAACAGTTGGCGTCCATTTTGCTGTCGCAATATGATGAAATGTATGTTATCAGTTCATTGATGTGACAGAATTATACGAATAAGCCATGCCGGATGTCCGATGTTCGATGTCAAGCTTCACAGAATGGAGGAATGTCATGAAATCCACCTCTAGTGGAGCAACTTCCAGTATGCAGCGGGTCAGTCTCAAAGATATAGCCGATGAGTTGGGAATTTCCCAGACTGCTGTTTCCTTTGCAATCAATGATCGTCCCGGAGTATCCGCTGAGACCAAGCGCAGGGTCAAGGAGGCTGCGGCGAAAATGGGGTGGCGTCCGATATATGCGGCGCAGGCATTGGGCTCCTCGAAAACCATGACTGTGGGATTCGCTCCATCTCGTTCTGTGCAGGGGCTTAAAGAAGAGACGTTCATGCTGCATTTCATGGCAGGCGCTCATGAGTCATTAAGTCGCCAACGGTATGGCTTGCTGTATCGTCCTTGCTCTTCCACTAAAGAGGAGCTGGATGTATACCGTGATTGGGCGTCTCGGAAACGGGTGGATGGCGTAATTCTGGTGGATCTCAAGGCTGATGATCCTAGACCGAAATTGCTTGCTGAATTAGGTTTGCCTGCTGTACTCGCTGGCGGTCCCGACCCAAGCAATCTGGTACCGTCTTTGTCGATTGATGATTCGAAGACCATGGGAGCGATTCTTGATCATCTGTTGTCACGGGGATATAGGCGAATCGCATATATATCCGGCGATCCGATGTTGGATTATTCTCGTGATCGAGAAATGTCATTTCGGAAATTTGCCGAGATTAACAACCTTGAATTCTCATCCGTGTCGTTCACGAATTTTGATCCGAATGCGGCGGTGGGCGAGACATTGCGATTGTTGGGGGAGCTTGCTGCGCCCACAGCGTTCATCTACGAGAATGAAATTCTTGCGGCCGCCAGTCTACATGCGCTTGCTGCGGACTGTTTGAACCGCGATCGTAAAAGTAGTGATGGAGATAAACGTCTATATCCATATAGTATTCCCGCAATCGTGAGTTTCGAAGACAGTTTTGTATGCGAGGCGGTTTACCCCTCGATTACATCCGTGCATCGTGACGCTGGCGTATATGGCACTAAAGTGGCTAACCTGCTGCTCAAGGTGCTTGCTGGGGAGCCGGTGAGCGGAAATCGTAAGATACTTACCCCGAAATTGATTGTACGTGACAGCACCAGTTTGGCGTGAGCCGGCTATGTCCTTCGTCCTGTTGAGTGGGACGAAGGACGTTTGACTTGTCCAATCCGTCAATCAGCGTAATCATTAAGGTGCGTTCGCATGCCCGGAAACGAAATTTACGATATTCCAGGACAGCATGGTCTGACAATTATTCCGACCCCAATTAGGTTGGATGCGATGGAAGGTCGTGTACTGCGATTGCATGAGGTCGAGATTGCTCTATGTTGTGCACCGAGTCACGCCGCAATATCATCGTTGCCCAGCTGAAAGATGAGTTTCACAGGCGAGGTGTTGCATCATATTCGACTATCTGAGATGATGGATAACGTCCGATTTTTTTTTGCACAAAATATCGGACGTTATCACTTATCGCCGATTATTCTGCGTTCTTCACGGCCGTCGCAATGGACACAGCCGGGTCGAGGAATGGAATCAGCGTGGACTGGAACGCATGGTAGAGATCGGACTTGCCCGGCCAGACCGTGCCGATCACGCGATTGTCGCCGTCAAGCTGGTGGAACCATGATCCGCCTTCGTGGTCGATGACGTGCTCGTCGACGTAGCGGGCGAACGTGGCGTACCAGTTGGCGTATCGTGCCTCGCCGGTGGCAACGTGCAGCGTGGCGGCGGTGTTCAACGATTCGGCGGCCGTCCAATGCATGCGGTCGGTGACCACCGGTGTGCCGTTCCAGTCGGTCGTATAGACGAGCCCCTCCACGCCGTCCGCGTTCCACGCATCGTCCACCGCTCGCGCAAACAGGTGCTCGGCGGCGTCGATGTAGGGCCGCGCGCCGTCTCGGTTGGCGAAGGAGCTCAGCGCCCACTGCACGATGAGGCGCGCCCATTCGATGCCATGGCCCGGCGTGGCGCCATACGGTTTGAACTGGTCGTCCTTCTTGTCGGCGTTGCATTCGAGGTCCAACGACCAGTCGGATTTGAAATGCTCGGGGATGCGCCACCGGTTGTGTGCCGCCCATTCGATGACGTGGTCGATGATGCGGCCGGCGCGGACGCGATAGGTGTTGTTCCCGGTGGCGTCGGCCACGGCCAGGAACGCCTCGGTGGTATGCATGTTGGCGTTCAGGCCCCGATAGGGGTCGAGTGCGGTGAATGCCGTGTCCCAGGTGTCGACGGCCAGGCCGATCTCGTCGTCCCAGAAATGCTCGTCATATGTGGCGAGCGCCTCGTCGAGCAGTTCCTTGGCGCCGGGCCGTCCGGCCAGCAGGGCAGAGGATGCGGCGAGTATCACGAAGGCATGCGCATAGCAGACCTTGCCCAGAGCATGGGTGCCGTCCGCGAACACCTGCGGATACCAGCCGCCGTGCTCGTCGTCATGCAGAATGCCGGTCAATCCCTTGAGCGCCGCATCGGCCAGCTCGCCCGCACCCGGGTATCCGAGCATGGCGCCAATCGAATACACATGGGCCATACGGCTGGTGATCCACGTTTCGACGCCGTGTGAGGGGTCGAGGGTGCCGTCGGCGTTCAGCCAGCCGGAACCGCCATCCGGCGCTGGGAAGCCTTTGCCGAACTTCAGCAGCTCGTAGGTTTCGGAAGCCATGAAAATGCGGTTGGCTTCGGTGCCGAGCGTATAACGTGGGTTATTGGTCATAATGATTGTTCCTTTCCTTAATGAGAACATGCGGTGGGTGCGCAATGAGCATGCGGCGGGCACGTCTTAGTGCTTCACACGAATGTCGAAATAGTCCATGACCAGTTCGCAGAACATCATATTCGACCAGCTGAACCATTCGCGCGTGTACTTGGTCGGATCGTCCACGTCGATGCCTTCGTGCATGAGATGTGTACCGGCGTCGGTGGTTACAAGACGGTCGAGGATATGCGCCTTGAAGTCCTTGCTGTCACTGGTCATCGCCTCGATAGACAGGGCGATGGGCCACACATAGCGCGGCGGGGTGTGCGGTGAGCCGATGCCCTTGAGATACTCGCCCTCGTAATAGTACGGGTTTTCGTCGCTGAGCAGCGTGCGTCGGGTCGCCAGATAGGTCGGATCGTCCGGTGCGCAGTACCCCAAGTAAGGGGCCGCCATCAAGGAGGGCACATTGCTGTCGTCCATGACATTGACGTGACCCAGGCCGTCGGTCTCGAACGCGTAAATCGTCTCTCCATTGCGGTTCGTCGTCTTGGCGTGGTTTTCGATGCCTTCGGTGATGGTGTGGCGCAGCTCGCCGGCGCGTGCGGCGATATCGGCATCATCCAGAATCTCACCGCCGAAGATGCGTTCCAGATAGCCCATCACCACGGCGGCGAACATGTTCGAGGGCACCAGATAGTGGTAGGTGCAGGCGTCGTCGCTGGGGCGGAAGCCGGACCAGGTCATGCCGGTGTACGCCACCGGCGAACCCTTGCCGTTATTGCTCAGCGATTCGGTGGGGATGTCCGTGTCACGGATGAAGAAATACGGGGAGCGTTCATGATGCTGCTCGGTCTCGAATACGTCAAGAATCTTCTTGACGCCGGCGATGAATTCGGCATCGAAGTGATCGGTGTTGCCGGTGTTCGCGTACAGCATCCAAGCCAACTGGATGGGGTAGCACAGCGAGTCCACCTCGTACTTGCGCTCCCACAGCCAAGGGCTGGAGAAGTCGGACTGATCGTCCTTGTCCCAGGAAGCACCATTCGGCTCCTCGTTGAAGGCATTCGCATACGGGTCGATGGTGATGTAGCGGAACTGCTGGCGTACCAGGCCGGCGATCATGTTTGCGAGATCGTCGTCTTCGGCGGCAAGGGTCAGATACGGGCGCAATTGCGCGGTCGAATCACGCAGCCACATGGCCGGGATATCGCCGGTGAGCAGGAATGTGGTGCCGTCATCATGCCGTTTGACCGTGGTGGTCAGGGTGTTGGCAAAGCAGGCGTTGAAGTTCTCGGCCCAGGCGGCGTGTTCGGTGCCACACAGATCCGTGATGTGCTGCATGAAATCCGAGACCGACTTCGGTATCGCGGTGGTCGTCATAAATTCAACTTCTTTGTTTGAGGGATATACATATCAAGGGAGCAGCATTATTCTAAACCGCTTTAGTTGAAGACACGCGGAAGGATGTGAAGAGCGCGGTTCTGAGTGCACCAGGAGACGATGCTTTCGTCCGCGTCCTTGCAGGCGACGACGCATCACCATTTCCGTTTTTTCCTGTCTCCATTGGCCATCGGTTGTTTTGTCTTTCTCTGCTTCTTGAAAAACCATTAGAAGAAAGAGTAATTGCCTACGCCGGTGATTTTGAATAAGGTGCCGCCCTGCGGCCTCGGGGATTCTATTTTTCGGGAAAATCGGGATTGTTCAGGGCTCTTGGAGTGGCTTTGATTGGAATTTCAACGATTTCCAGTGATCTGTTTCCTGATGTCACATCCCAAAGAAGAAGCATCATGCGCATGTCACCTTCGCAGGTGCGCATGATAACTGTAGTCATACGTCCAAGTTTCGCATTGCCCCACGTCATTCGCCTATGACGTCGATATCAGTGCCGGCGCTGCTGCTTGTGCTCGAGCTGGAGGATTTGGACTTGGAACTGCCGATACTGTTGCCGGACGAACTGCTGGAACCTGTCGAACTGTTGCCGGAACCCGTTGAGTGGGAATCGGTAGTGCCCGAGTTCGTTGAAGGCCCCGATCCGTGTGAGGCATCTGAGCCGGTCGAGTTCGAGCCGGAGTTTCCGCCGGTTCCTGAATTGGTGTTGCCGTTGGTCTCCGTGCCGCTGTTGGTGCCGGATTCGGTATTCGTGTTGCCGGAGCCAGTACCGGTGGAGCCGGACGAATCGGTGGAACCAGACGAACTATCGGAGTTGGACGACCCTGAGGGAGCGGAGTCGTTCTCGGTCGTGGTGCCGTTGCTCTTCGGCGTATTGGTGTTGTCCGTTGGCGTGTGCTGGTCGGGAGTCGATGGGGACTCGGTCTGCTCGGGCGAAGGCGTGGTGACTGTGGGGGAGATCCAGTTTCGCACTACACTGTCCGTGCCGTTGCCTTGGGTGATGAGCAGCACGATGCCGGCCGTTACGGCAACGGCCAACAGGCCGGATACCGCGGTTACGATAACAGCTGTGCGCTTGGGATTGCGGCGTGATGCGCGCAGTTCCTTGACGGAATACGTGTGGCGCGAACGCTGTGCAGTCGGGCGAGAAACAATCTCGCGAGGTGTGCGACGGCCTGCAGCTGGTGCGGAAGCGGTGCTGAGGGTGGTGGTCGTCTCACGTGTAGCGGGTGTGGAAGCGGTGCCGAGGCTGGTAGTAGTTTCACCTGCCGCGGCTGCAGCAACCATGGTGTTTTCGGGATTTTCGCTGGCTGCCGCTTCGACCCGCGTGGGTTGCTCGATATCGTCGCTCTGTTGGGCATCCGCCGTATCGCCGGAGGCTGCAGGAAGTTCTGTTTCAGATGCGGGTGAGGAATCATTGCTACCGGCATCCGATTCGCCGTGCTCGGCGGCGTCATCATCCGTGGAGCCGACGCTCTGAAGCTTTTCCCCAGAAGCCTGCAACACGTTTTGGTAGATGTTGGTGGCGACTGCGGACACGATGTAGCTGGCCGCGGCGCCAATCACCGAACCTGCGATGCCGATCTTCGACGCCAACAGGAATGAGGTGACGGCAGCAAGGGCTCCGGCCACGATCGAGGAAATGGAAAGACCTTCGAAAAACTTCTTCACGCATACGACGGTAGATGTCTGTGCTTGAAGGTTGCTGAAGGCCCTCTGAAAGTGACGAAATGCTTACAAGTACCCTGCAAAACCTTCACATAGAGCCTATACGCGTTGTGTATTGTGGCGCTATATGGCCGGTTTCGTCATAGGCTCAACCGGCACAACACGATTGAACGCCTATGCCCACACGAAGCTATCGGTGCCGGCCGCCAATTCGAAATGCAGCTTGGCGATACCCAGTCCGATTTCCGGCTGTACGCCTTCCAATGCTTCGGCCCTTACCGTGCGGCCGTCCGCGAGCAGCGTGAAACGGAACGGCTGCTTGCCCAACGCGCTGGGCGCGAGCATCGAAGCCTCAACGCCCCGCTTGAACCAGTCGGGTGCATTCGCGTAATCGCCGGTTTCTACGGCTCCCAGTTCCTTAGCCGGCTTGCTGCGATGCGGCCGGCCGGGGCGGTTGCCATGCCCGAGCGCAATGGCGGCGGGCATACGTTCCCCTTCGGCGAGCGTCCACGCGCCGTCATGATCAGCGGTCTCATGCAGTACCACCCATGAGGTGTCGAGTCCAAGAGAGACGGCAGTCAATGCCAGCAATTGCCCGGCATGCCCGACCTTCTCGTCCAGTATGGCCTCATTGCTAGGCGAGTCAGTACCAATCAGCGCAATAAGATTGTGGACATTCTTGAACCGGCCATAGTGGGTCGGGCAGCCCCCGAATGCGTCATCGACATCATGGATGAGTTGAATATCGAGTCCTTGCTTGGCGTTGGCGGCGGCAATGGCCTCATCAAGAGTATTCACCTGTTCCGCGGTGAGCGGTTCGTCGTTGTAATCGCGCACGGCATGGCGTTTCTGCATGGACTCAAGCAGATTCATGCTGATTTCCTCCTCATGATGACGGCGACACAACACGCCGCAAACGTCACCATGATAGTGACGGCATTGGGCAATTAGTTACGATGCAGCGAATATTTGGTCGGTTTGATGACCGACATCAGCACGGCGGCGAAAATCAGCGCAAAACCGACCAACGAACTCCATAGGATGCGCTCGCCCCAGAACAGTGCGGAGAACGATACGGCAAACAGGCTCTCCGTGCACATGATGATTGACGCTTGCGATGCCGGCACGTGGGCCAGGCCGATATTTTGCATGATTTGCGCGCTCATCGTGGCACCAAGGAACAGATACAACACGCTGGCCACCACCGGAGGTGCCAGCCATCCTGCATCAGGCGCGGGTTCGGTGGCCAACGCGCCGATAAAGAACAGGATTCCGGCCACGCTAAATTGCACGAAGGTGACGGCAATCGGATCAAAACGCTTGGTATAGACGCCCAGACAGGTCAGGTTGAAGGAGAAAATAACCGCCGTGGCGATGGTAAGCCAGTCGCCGGAACTCAAGGAGAGCGAGCCTCCCGGCTTCAACGACACGAAACCAACGCCGATCAGGCAGATCACGCCGGCGACCAGATTGATGGCTCTCGGCTTGGTTTTGGAGATAATCCATGTGGCGAACGGGGTAATGACGCAATAGGCAGCCGTCAGAAAAGCGCTGCGACCCGGTTCTATGGTCTGCAATCCAATGGTCTGCGTGATCATCGTGCCCCAATAGGTCAGCCCGACCACCAGCGCCGGCACGATGATCTTTGGCGTCAGGTACGGCACGATGTGCTTGTGGAATAAAGCCAGCATGCACATGCAGGCGCCGAACATGCGAAGGGCCATCAGCCATTGCGCCGGGATCGCCGTCATGGCGAATTTGGCGAGCAGATAGCTGCCTCCCCACAGCGCAGCGCAGGCCAGCAACATCAGACGGGCGAGATTCGGCGGAAAACTACGTGACCAACGACTACGCAGCCGGTTGCAGCGCTCGATCAAACCCATCACACACTCACCTTAGAAAAAACGGAAAACTTGTGGCTCTCTCGGCTCTCAGATTACGGGAACTACCAGTCAAAAAGAGGATTCTGCGAGCCTTGCGCTCCGGCGGTGAACGGCGAATGAAAGCAGTGTGAAGGTGAGGTTACTCACAGCGAACATCCGTGCCGGCAGCGAAGAAAACCGCTACCCTTGAGAGTGGAACAACACGTCGTACTCATACCCATGGAAGGATTCGACATGGCAGTCATCACTCCGGAAATCAAGGAATTCATCCAGAACAATCTCGGCTGGATCACCACCATCTCTAAGGACGGCGAACTGGATCTCGGCCCGAAGATGTCCCTGTTCGTGCTGGACGACACCCACATTGCCTACCACGAGCGCACCGCTGGCCAGCACTACGAGAACCTCAAGAACGGCTCCCCGCTGGTCATCGCCTTCGCCAACCTCGAGAAGAAGCAGGGCTACCGCTTCCGTGGCAACGTGGTGCTGCACGTTGACGACGATATCTACAACGAGCAGGTCAAGGTCGCCGAAGAAAAGGGCACCAAGAAGCCGGCCGTGATTCCGGTGCTCGAAGTCACCGAAATTCAGAACCTGGCTTCCGGTCCGACCGCCGGCAAGACCATCGCCAAGGACTGATTGGTTCCTTCCGCTGGGGCAGACTACACCTGTTCTCTCTCAGTCTCGCTTCGCGAGCTAGCTCCCTCATCAGAGGGAGCTTTATTGTTTCTGGGTGCGTAGGACGAGGTGCCGGCCTTGCGCATCCGTGGTGGCAAACAGATAGGTGTGGCCGCCGTCCTTGAGTTTGAGTTTGTTGCGCAATTGCGTCACGGAAAGCGGGAAGTTGCGCACGGCGATATTCGCATGCGTAAGTCCGGCCAAAGCCTGCTTCAGCTCCTGTTTGTTCATCGTGGCGATTGATTCGATGGCGAACGATCGTCCGTGGAATCCATCAACGGGTTTTGCTGATACGAAGAGATGACTGTTCGGTCCAATCGGGTGAACGTCGAATCGTTGGCTGATCACAGCGAAACAACCGGCCTTCATGATGGAGGCATTGGGCTCATAAAGATACTGCCAACGGTCGGCTCCGATAGCACCTGTGCGAGTGCCGGCCAATGGCTCTTCGCCATCACTGCTGGCATGCGCAATACCGTCGGTATCCTCGGTACTACCATGGTTCGCCTCATATTCCAATATTTGCTCATCGTTGACGCATACCACGCGAGGCGCCGCGCAGCGTTCGCGCTCCAGCACGAGCAGCAGTTCCTTGCATTCGTTGCCGGTGGAGATGATATGCACCTCGTGCGCCGCGCCCGCAAAATCATTGACGGTCTTATGCCAATCAAGCATGGGGGAGAGCTTGACCATGACGAGGGGAGCCTTGGCGAGCAACAAGTCCTGCAAGGCCAGTACATCAGGCGTGCAGTCGGCAATCGCATACGTGCGTGAGCCGTGATCGTCACGGCGCGCCGGATCTAGAAAAATCATGGAAACCGGGGCAAGCTGCCTCAACACCGCCGTGGAATCGTCATTGATGACCTCGGCGTGAGCAAGCGCAAGCAGCGGAAAATTATGACGGGCGATATCGCAAAGATTGGATTGCCGTTCCACATAGGTGGCATGGCCGAACACCCGAGCCATATACGAGAAATCAACGCCGAACCCACCGGTAAGGTCAACCAGAGAAGTCGAGTCGGATGCATCAGCATCAGCGAGCTGGTTTTCCAGCAAATGTTGGGCGAGCCGAGCCTTGTACTGGGCAGTGAACTGTGAAGAACACTGTTCCATAGGCACTTGCGGAGGGAAAATCAGGCCATCGCAAGCCGCCCAATCAGGCAATTTCACCGAAGCGCGTTGCCAGCCAGCTATTTGCTCCAAGGCAAACGACAGATCAATGCCATCGCCACGTTTGGCATGCAAAGCCACATCGCGCACATCCTCACAGCGATGCTTGGCGATAAACGCCCAGGTCGACTCAGAAATCTCCATGCGGCCATTCTAGGGGTCATGGTGAGATGAATACGTCAGACATCCGCAACAAACGAGGTGACAGGCCAATGATTGATGAAGTGATGATGCTGCGCCACGGCCGTACCCAATACAATCTCGAACATCGTTTGCAAGGCCAAATCGATGTGCCGCTCGACATCGTAGGCCAATGGCAGGTCGACCAAACCGGATTCGCGCTCGCCTCACGCTATTACTGGGCCAAGGTAAACCGTCTGGCCTCTCATCCCGAAGCCATCGCGCAGCCCGGACCGGATGCCGCGGAACGTACCGATATTCACCAATATGAGGAAGCTCCGGCAGCCGGCCGGCGCATGGTGGTATTGACCAGCGATCTGTTTCGCGCGCAACAGACCGCTCACGCCTTTGCAGATGTGTTGGGATTGCCGGTGGTCTGCGATCGCCGTCTTCGCGAACGCAGCTTTGGTGAATGGGAAGGCCTGACCCGCGCTGAGATCAAAGCCGTGGCCGCTGAGGACTACGCCTCCTGGAAGCACCACACTGGCGGGGAAACCAAACACGGGGTGGAAAGTCGCGCCGAAGTCGGCAAGCGCGGAGCCGACGCAGTGCGCGCATTGGTCTGTGATTCGGCTTATGCGGATGACACGCCCACCACGCTTATGCTGGTCACCCATGGCTCATGGATTACCGCCACCATTGCCAATCTGCTTGATCTGGATCCTGACGGTATGAACGCGCTTGGTGCCATGCGCAACGCCTGTTGGTGCCGACTGAAAGTGCGTCACAGCGTCAATGGCCAATCGACGGAGCAGCCACTGTGGGAGCTGGAAGAATACAACAAGGCACCCGCCATTGCCGATTGCGCAGACTGGGAGAACGGGTCCGCCGACCTGCGCGGACCGCACATGCCAGGCTGGCAGCCGATTGTGTGGTGACCGGATACGTTAGTCGCCATATCCGCATGGCACAACCGCATATCGGCTGTTGGCGTGGGGACATGGAACACAGTATGAACGCGTTCGCCGCAAATTCAAACGGTAGGTTTAGACTATTCTCGGTTTGGAACCGTACAGCGATAGAACAGTAGGAAAGCGCGAAAGGCGGGTGAGACGACATGCTGAGAATCTTCAGCTCAATCAATGGCCAAGTGGAGCAGATCGAGAAACCGGAGAACGGCTCTTGGCTGTGTCTCAGTGAACCCACTGATGTGGAACTTGCCACCGTCGCCTCGCAAACCGGCATCGATCTGGCTGACCTGCGCGCCCCCCTGGATGACGAGGAACGTTCACGTGTGGATGTCGAAGACGAATACACGATGATCATCGTCGATATTCCCACCGTGGAAGAACGCGGTGGCCATGACTGGTATGAGACCATCCCGTTGTCGATTATCGTGACCGAGAATCTCATCATCACCGTCTGCATGCAGGACACCCCCGTGCTTCATCCGTTCATGGAAGGCACCATCCGCGGCTTCAACACCTTCATGCGCTCGCGGTTCATCCTGCAGATTCTGTACCGCAACGCCACCATGTACCTGCGTTACCTGCGTATCATCGACCGCGAAAGCGACAAGCTCGAATTGAAGCTTCGCCACTCCATGCAGAACCGTGAAATCGTGATGCTCATGGAGCTGAGCAAGACCTTGGTGTACTTCACCACGTCACTGAAATCGAATGAAATCGTGATGGAGAGGCTCACCACGTTAAGCCGAATCAAGCAGTATCCGGACGATGAGGATCTGCTTGACGACGTCATCACCGAAAACAAACAGGCTATCGAGATGGCCAACATCTACAGCGGCGTTCTTGCGAACATGACCGATGCATTCGCCTCGATCGTGTCCAATAACCTGAACAATGTGATGCGCATCTTCACCATCATCTCCATCACGTTGTCCATTCCGACCCTGATTTTCTCGATGTACGGCATGAACTTCCAAGGAGGCATGCTCGGCATGCCGTTCAGCGATAAGCCGTGGGGATTCATCACGATTGTCGTCATTTCGGTGGCGCTCTCGATTCTGGTCACTTGGTTCCTCACCCGTTCGCGCATGTTCAAATAAGCCGGTTCATCCATGACCAACTGGTTCCGTTTGCGCCGCCGCATCCGCACCCGTCTGGTTGCGGGGATTGCTGCTGCTTTGGGCTTCGCGCTGATGCTGTCTGGATGTGGTCAGATTCAGGTGACCACGGTCAACGGTTCGCCGGAAGGACCAACGCTTGCAATTGGCGTTGCTGCGGATGAGCCGGCAATAGGCGCGTGGCATGACGGCACCTATGAGGGATTTGACATTAGCGTCGCCAAATATGTGGCGGCCAAACTCGGCTATGCGAACAAGCAAATCGTGTTCAAGCAGGTACGGCCCGCAAACCGGGCGTCGATGCTGAACAACGGGCAAGTGGATATGGTCGTCGCATCCTGGGCGATTACCGATGGTTCCAAGGCAGAAGCGGATTTTGCCGGACCCTACTTGCGCACTGGTGTGGGTCTGTTGATCAGGACTGACGACCGAGCTGATTTTGCGCAGGCGGGTGACGGCATCGGTGACATCGCCGACCGCATGGTGTGCATAGTGAAAGGCGATGATACCGCCGACCTGTTCCGCGCGAACCATCCCAAGGCCCAATTCCAGGAACGGGACAGCTACGCGCAATGCGTCACCGCGGTGCAGGTCGGATCAGCAGATGCCATCGCCTCCGACATGGCGGTGCTGTCCGGTCTGCGACAGGCCAATGGCCCGCAATATATGACCGTGCTGCAGGATGAGGGCTCGGTCGAATACGGTATCGCCGTAAGCCAAGGGACTCCACAGTTGGCGCAGAAAATCTCGGAAGCGCTCAAGGACATGATCGCAGATGGCAGCTGGGAGTCCGCGCGGGCTGAATTGAAGCGGCAAACTCGGCTTACGGTCACACGGGAAGTCGACCCGCAGGCCATCGTCTCGGATGCTGAATAACGATTGACGACGTGTCCAGTTGCGCGGCTACCTTGCTGATTTATGAGTGACAACGAGAAGAGCACGCAAACCGAAGAGCCCAACTTCCGCTACAACGCCGCGCTGGCGCAGGATATCGAGAACAAATGGCAGAAGATCTGGGATGAGAAAGGCACCTTCTGGGCCGCCAACGTCAATGGCGATCTGAAGGACGGCAAAGGTCGCAACGCCGAAGGCCGCACCGCCTACTTTGCCATGGACATGTTCCCATACCCGTCCGGCAAGGGCCTGCACGTAGGTCATCCGCTGGGCTATCTGGCCTCCGATGTGGTGAGCCGTTACCACCGCATGAAGGGCGAGAACGTCCTGCACGCCATGGGCTATGACGCTTTCGGTCTGCCTGCCGAGCAGTACGCCGTCCAGACCGGCCAGCACCCGCGCGTGACCACAGAGGCGAACATCGCCAACATGAGCCGCCAGCTGCACCGCATGGGCCTGAGCTTCGACAACCGCCGTACCTTCGCCACCATCGACCCCGGTTATGTGCGCTGGACCCAGTGGATCTTCTCGCGCATCTACGATTCCTGGTATGACGAGGACGCCACCAACCCCTCTGGTTCCAAGGGCTCCGCACGCCCCATCGCCGAACTCGTTGCCAAGTTTGAATCCGGCGAGAAGGCCATTCCAGGTCACGAGTCCGACGGCAAGAAGTGGGCCGACCTCGACCAGGCCGAACAGCAGGACATTTTGAACGACTTCCGCCTGGCCTATATCTCCAAGTCCCCGGTCAACTGGTGCCCGGGTCTGGGCACCGTGCTGGCCAACGAGGAGGTCACCGCCGAAGGCAAGTCCGAGCGAGGCAACTTCCCGGTTTTCCAGCGTGAGCTGCGCCAGTGGTCCATGCGCATCACCAAGTACGGCCACCGCCTGATCGAGGATCTCGATGGCATCAATTGGCCTGAGAAGGTCAAGCTCATGCAGCGCAACTGGATCGGCGAATCCCACGGCGCTTCCGTGCACTTCACCGTGGCCACCGCCGATGGCAGCAAGGACATGGAAATCTACACCACCCGTCCCGACACGCTGTTCGGCACCACGTTCGCCGTCGTTTCCCCGGAACACCACCTGCTGGAGAACGTACCTGCCGAATGGCCGGCTGATGTGCCCGAGGATTGGAAGGGCGGCTATGCCAACCCGGTCGAGGCAGTGAAGGCCTATCGTTTGGCTGCTGAGGCCAAGACCGCCAAGGACCGCGTTGACGAAGCCGGCGAGAAGACCGGTCTGTTCACGGGCCTGTACGCCACCAATCCGATTACTGGTGCTAAGCTTCCGCTGTTCACCGCTGATTACGTCCTGATGGACTACGGCACCGGTGCCATCATGGCCGTGCCTGGCGGCGACCAGCGCGATTACGACTTCGCCGTGAAGTTCGGACTGCCGGTCATCTACACCGTCAAGCCTCTGCCTGAATCCGGCGACGACCTAGCCAACTATGAGGGCAAAGCGCCGTTCGTCTCCCATGACGGCATCGTGATCAATTCTTTCGTCGAAGCCACCGCGGCCAAGGGCGACGCTCTCTCCCTCGACGGCCTGCGCGTGGACGACGCCATCGCCAAGGTCAACGCCTGGCTCGAGTCTGCCGGCATCGGCAAGGGCACGGTGAGCTATCGTCTGCGTGACTGGCTGTTCTCCCGCCAGCGCTACTGGGGTGAGCCTTTCCCGATCGTCTACGGCGAGGACGGTACCCCGCATCTGCTGCCGGATTCCGCGCTGCCGATCAACCTGCCCGACGTGCCTGACTATGAGCCGCGCACCTTCGATCCGATGGACGCCGAATCCGACCCGGAGGCTCCGCTGAGCCGCAACGAGGACTGGGTCAAGGTCGAACTTGACTTGGGCGATGGCGTCAAGACCTACTACCGCGACACCAACACCATGCCGAACTGGGCCGGCTCCTGCTGGTACTACATGCGCTACATCGACCCGACCGACACCAAGCACATGGTGGAGAAGGACGAGTTCGACTACTGGATGGGTCCGAACCACAACAAGTATTCGGGTGACGAAGGCGGCGTGGATCTGTACATCGGCGGCGTCGAGCACGCTGTGCTCCACTTGCTCTACTCCCGCTTCTGGCACAAGGTGCTCTTCGACCTCGGTTACGTGGATTCGGCCGAACCGTTCCACAAGCTGTTCAACCAGGGCATGATTCAGGCCTACGCCTACACCGATGACCGTGGCCAGTATGTGCCGGCCGACGAGGTCGTGGAAGGCGAACCGGACGCTTCCGGAGAACCGACGTTCACATGGAACGGCGAACACGCCAACCGCGAGTTCGGTAAGATGGGCAAGTCCCTGAAGAACATCGTGACCCCGGACTACATGTACGAGAACTATGGCGCCGACACCTTCCGCCTGTACGAGATGAGCATGGGCCCGCTGGACGAGTCCCGCCCGTGGAACACGCGCAACGTGGTCGGCGGCATGCGCTTCCTGCAGCGTCTGTGGCGCAACGTGGTGAACGAGACCACCGGTGAGGTGCACGTGTCCGAGGAAACCCCGGACGAGAAGACCCTGAAGCTACTCAACAACACAATCGCCGAAGTGACCGCGGAAATGGAGGGCATGCGCCCGAACACCGCCATCGCCAAGCTGATTGTGCTCAACAACCACCTGACCGGCTTGAAGGCCGTGCCGCGTGCCGCCGTCGAGCCGCTGATCCTGATGCTCGCTCCGATCGCCCCGCACATCTGCGAGGAAATGTGGAACAAGCTCGGCCACGCCGATTCCCTGTCCGCCGAGCCGTGGCCGGTGGCTGATGAGCGCTACGTGGGTCACGACACCGTGACCGCCGTGGTGCAGATCAAGGGCAAGGTACGCGCCAAGCTCGAAGTGCCGGTCGACATCGACCCGGCCGATCTCGAGAAGCAGGCGCGTGCCGCCGTCGCCGACCGTCTTGGCGGCAAGGAGCCGCGTAAGGTGATTGTCAAGGCCCCCAAGATCGTCTCCATCGTTCCCGCTGAGTGACGCTCATTGTGGATAACTTCATAAGCTAGAACCACATACCCCATTTCAGCTAGACAAACGCCCATGAATCCATCAGCGTGGATTCATGGGCGTTTTTCGTAACCGCAAGACCATCGATGCCAACCGCCGACTGCGAGACCTGTGCAGGGCGGAAGAAGCCATGCCTGTTCCTCGGTCAAGCTTTGGGGCCAGCGGCCGAGCGGCGGCTGAGCCTCCCAAGCCACCACCTCAGTCGAGTCGCGCAAAATCTATTGATATTCCTCCGGCAGCGGCTGTCTCGAGCCGCTCGTCCGCTCGATCCAAAAATGGCCGACAATCACTATCCGATTTGATAGGCGTACGTTCTACGGATGCTGCCGATGGTGCAGTCCATCGTTTACGGGACAAGCCGCGGCTGACGTTCAATGTCCATCAGGCCCTGGCCGTTGTGCTGTTATTGGTTGCCGCGCTGGGCATCAGTCTGACTCTGTTGATTCAACAATCAATGCATTTGGCCGCGCTATCGAATGTTGCCGTCGAAACCCCTAACAATGCCAATGCAACGCAGCAGAGGCCGCAGTCTTCCTCCGATTCGGACGAGATGACCGATGTCGAGCCGGATCCTGAGCAACTCCCGGAAACACAGACGGATGAGAACAGTGCCGTAACCGTTGATGATGGGCTTGTTGACATCAACACCGCCGGTCTGGCGGAATTGCAAACCATTACGGGTGTTGGCCCGGTGACCGCTCAGCGCATCATCGATTATCGCAAGACAATCGGCCGATACGCCTCGGTTGATCAACTGCTCGGCGTCAAGGGCATTGGCTCGAAAACCTTGGAGAAGATACGAGGGCAGGTGACAGTCAGATGAGCATGGATTGGGCGTTGCGGGAGCAGGGGAGCCGCGATTGGCGCATGCTGCCGGTCGCCTTGACCATGTGGGCGGCGAGTTTGGGCTCGCATAGCGCGTTTGCCTGGTGGTCGGAGCGCGAGGCTGATGCGTTGCCCTCGGATGGCATCGGTTGGGAGCGTTTGCTCCCGGGCGGCATGGCGTGTCTGGTGTTGATATTGGTAGTATTGCTGGCCCATCACCTACGCATGCGCTGGCCCGGTGTACTGGCTGTCTGTATTGCGACGGCGTGCGTCGGCAGCATGACGACGATTGCGGCAGACACCATCGTCTGGCACGATTCGGCAATGACCCAAGCTCGGCAATCCAGCGTGCAGAGTGCGATTACGGCTACAGTGACGGCACCTGTAGTCGCTTCGGATCAGCGCGGCTATGACTGTCAGGTGGATGTGCGATTCAGCGTCATCGTGATTGAGGGAACGGATAGGGGCTCGGTCGCCAAAGCGCGCGTGTATGCCGATGACCCGTATTGCGCACGCATGCATAGGGGCGCGGCGTACCGTCTGGCGGGCACTTTGCAGCAGGCGAGGTATGGCCGCATGCCACTATGGCTGCTGGTTGATGGCAGCCAGCCGTTGGCTCAAGTGAGAGATCCGCCGCTACATTATGCGTTGATATCCCGCATGCAGCAGGCGTTTTTCATGGTTATCGAGCAATTGCCCGATCAGGGTCGTGTGCTGGTGCCGGGATTGACGATGGGTGTACTTGGGCAGGATTATGTCGGCACGGATTCGCAATCCATGCCGATTCACGCCACGTATGCGAACATACTTGAAGACCGGTTCCGCAAATCGGGAATCATGCATTTGATGGCCGTATCCGGCGGCCATTTTGTACTGCTGGCGGGACTGGTCCGTCGGCTTGGCAGGTGGCTGCTGATGGACCGGCGGCTGACCGCAGTGATGATCGCAAGCATGTACGTGCTGTTGGCTGCGGCGATGTTCCCCGGTGATTCGGTCACCCGTGCACTCATCATGGGCATGATGGGTGCCGCATCGCATGCGATGGGTCGGCGATCCCAAGCGTTGAGCGCCCTGTGCTGGACGGTGGTTGGGGTGTTGGTGGTGAGTCCGGGTATGTCGACCAGTTACGGCTTTGCCCTGTCTTCGGCGGCAGTGCTGGGCATAGTGCTGTTTGCCGGACGGTTGAGCCGCGTACTGGGGCATGTATTGCCGCATAGTCTTGCGGAGATGATGGCGATGACCATCGCTGCACAGCTGTTCACTCTGCCGATTCAGGTGCTGATGGAACCGGAATTGCCGTTATTGTCCGTACCGGCGAACCTACTGGTAGCGCCATTCGTGGGGCTGTCCACCATCACCGGCTTGATGTCGTTGGCTCTCGCATGGTGCATGCCGTGGTTGGCGGGCGTATTCGCATGGGTGTCGTCATGGGGCACATTGGTGATGGAACGTGTGGCGATGTGGCTGGGGAGCAACGAGATGGCCACACTGCCGTGGAAAGATGGCGTGGTCGGCGCTGCGCTGATACTGCTGGCGGAGCTGGGCATAGGAGCCTTGTCGGTGCTGGTTACTCGTCAAGTGAAGCGTGTACGGCAGCCGGAAGCCGGTCTTCCCGGTATGCGCTTCGGTTCGGTATGGCGGGTGCGCCTGACTTTGTGGATCGAGGAATCTCGGCGGCTCTTGTCCGGTGATTCTTCGTGAAAGAAGATGCCCGCGTATGAGGTCGAGGAACAGACCGGATTGGCATACATTGTCCAACCTGTGTGGCGAGATGGGGGCATGGCGAAAACAGCAGCGAATGCACCGGTGACCGTGGTGCCCGGAGGCGACTCGTACCTTAACGGCATGCGAACCAAGGAACTGTGCTCACGGGCATTGCAGGCCCGCCCTGATGCCGAACTCATCGAACTCGACGCCACCTCAGCCGACCAATACGCCTTCGATGAGGCTGTCAGTCCTTCACTGCTTTCCGACACCGCCGTGGTGAAAATCATCAATCTGCAAAACGCCGATGAAAAGTTCGCCGAAACCCTGGTCTCCTACACCAAACAGGCGGCCAAAGACCCGAACGGCTCCAGCATCGTCATTTGTCAGCATGAAGGCGGCGTTAAGGGGCGCAAGATCATCGATCAGCTGACCAAGGCCGGCGCTCGCAAGGTGGACGTGCCTGACTTGAAGAAGCCGGATGCGCAGTTGAATTTCGTGCTCGGCGAATTCGAGAAACGCGGGCGCAGGGTGGAGCCGATGGCGGCCCAACAGCTTGTGTCCGTGCTTGGCGGCAAAACCGGCGAGCTTGCGGCCATGTGCGAGCAATTGTGTTTTGATTTTGAGGACAATCCCATTGGACTCGACCGTGCCAATCAGTATCTCACCGCCAACCCGCAGGTCACTGGCTTTGCCGTGGCGGACAAAGCCGTTGAAGGTCGTACCGCTGAAGCCATCGTTATGATGCGTGCGGCAGTGGAACAAGGAACCGACCCCATTGCATTGATTGGTGCATTGGCTATGAAGCTCAGAACCATCGCCAAGGCATCGGCCGTACGTGCCGGAACGATTTCGCAGGCCGAGGCGAAAACCAATCCCTGGGTGCTCAAAAATGCGATGCGCCAACTCGGCGGGTGGACTTCTCCCGGTCTTGCGCACTGCATCCGCATGCTCGCCTGGGCCGATGAGCAGAGTAAGACAAACGGTGGCGACCCGATGTATGCGCTGGAGCGTTGCATCGAAGACATCAGTCATAAAGGGCGGTAGGGCAGTTGATGATCGAACACGTGATTGAGGCTTCCACTAGCGAAGCCATGCAAGATCTTGGCAGGCGTATCGCCGGATTGGTGCACGGCGGCGACGTGTTGTTGCTTTCCGGACCTCTTGGCGCAGGCAAAACCACATTTGCGCAAGGATTCGGCGCTGGACTCGGCATTACCGAGCCTATTGTCTCGCCGACGTTTACCATCGCCCGCGAACTTGATGGACGATTCGCGGACGGAACTCCCGCACATCTGGTGCATGTGGATGCCTATCGTTTGGGTGGTTCGGCTTATGCCCCCGGTCAGGATGCCGTCGCTCGGTTGCTTGACGAGCTTGAGTCTCTGGGTCTTGATGAGGAGCTTGAAGACCCTGGCGAGAACACGGTGGTGCTCATGGAGTGGGGCGAGCAGATGGCCACCGCACTGGCTCCGGAACGATTGGAAGTTCATATCGACCGTCCGCTTGACCAAGCTGCCGTCGTGTCGGATGACATGAATGGCGAACTGACCAGCGATGGTGTTCGTACGGTCACGTTCGTACCGGTGGGCGCGCGATGGGAGTCGTTCGACTTACGATAATCCGCCCATAGACTCCTCGATGTACACTCTCTAGAGGTTTATGACTAGGAGGATTCATGGGTTGCACGCTGGTGATTGACACCTCATTCGGTTCGACGGTCGGCATTGTAGGTCGAGAGCCCATTGTGGAGACCGATTCGCGCACCCATGTGGAGAAGCTGCAGGTCAATATCGCGCGTGCGGTCGAAGAAGCCGGCCTGACCCCCACCGATATCGAGGAGATCGTCGTGGGCATCGGCCCGGCGCCGTTCACCGGCCTGCGCGCTGGCATCGTGGCCGCCAAGGCACTGGCCTTCGCCACCGGGGCCAAGCTCGTCGGACAGAACGTGCTCGACCCGCAAGGCGAGATGATGAGCTTCGTATTGGATGGCGACGAATTGTTCGACGGCATCGATTTTCTGGCGGACGTGCCGCGCTTGGGCTCGCATCAGTCGGATGGTGACGACTCGGACGCCGAGGCCAAGGAGCACGAGCTCGACCGCCATGTTACGCTGTGCGTCAACGATGCGCGCCGCAAGCAGCTGTACTTCTCGCTCAACCACGGCAGCATCAGCCGGCCGGACGAGGAGGCCGCGGAACGACGCTGGATCGAGATGGACATCGACTATCCGGAGCATATCGTCGAACGGGTGAACGCGGCGCTCGCGGAATACGGCGAACGTGACGGCGTCAGCTACGTGGTAGACGTGGCCGGCCACGGCGCGGCTAAATACGCGTCCGTCTGGCAGGGATTGCGCGCGCTGGGCTCCGTGGCGGACGGATCTATATTGGATGCCGGGAAAGCCGGGCTTGCCGCCTTTGCGGCCACCGCACTGAGCCGCGAACTGCGCGGCGACAGGGACGTGCCGGTCGAACCGTTGTACCTGCGCCGGCCGGACGCCGAAGTGCCGAACCCGCTGAAGCACGTGCTCGGCCATGCCGGCGCCGATAAGGCGTGAGACGGGTTGATTCGATGATTGTTGACATCACTGCCGTAAGTCGTGATCTTGCGGTTCACTCCATCGCACAGTTGGAAGGCGAACTATTCGGCCGTGGCGCGTGGAACGAGAACATGGTGCGCGAGGAACTGGATGCACCCACCCGCACATATCTGCTCGACGTGTTTGGCGAGACGGAACAGATTGTTGTTCGCGGCTACGCCGGCTTCTGGTACGACGGCGAGGACGCGGAACTCATGACCATTGGTGTGGGCAAGGCGCACCAACGGCAAGGCATCGCCGCCGCGTTGCTCAAGACGCTGATTGACAAGGCGAAACGGCAGGGCGCCGCGCGCATGCTGCTCGAAGTGCGCGTGGACAACGAGCCCGCGCTGGCTTTGTACCAACGCTTCGGTTTCGAACTTATGGGATTGCGCAAACGGTACTATCAGCCCGAAGGCATTGACGCGTACACCATGAGCCTGGACCTGAAGCCGAGGATCGTGGGCTTTGCACCGGCGCAGACGGTATCAACACGAACGACATCGGGTGTGGGCGGCGCGGGCACGGAACATGCGTCGAACGATACGAACACATTGAACGAGAACACTACTACGAACGGAGAAGCACGATGAGCGAACCGGTTGTACTGGGCATTGAATCCACCTGCGACGAAACCGCAGCCGCCATCGTACGCGGCCGCGAACTGCTCTCCAATGTGGTGGCCTCCTCCATGGAGGAACACGCGCGGTACGGCGGCGTGATTCCCGAAATCGCCTCCCGCGCGCACGCCGAGGCCTTCGTTCCGTGCGTGTCCAAGGCGCTCGCCGACGCGAATATGACGTTGGCTGACGTGGATGCTATCGCCGTGTCCGCCGGCCCCGGACTGGCCGGCTGCCTGGCCGTGGGCGTCTCCGGCGCCAAGGCGCTAGCGTGGGCGGCGAACAAGCCGATCTACGGCATTAACCACGTGATCGGCCACATTGCCGTCACCCAGCTGCAGTTCGGCCCGTTCCCCAAAGACACGCTGGCTCTGATCGTTTCCGGCGGCCACACCTCGTTGCTGCACGTGGAGGACATGCCGTGCAAGATCGACGTGGTGGGCACCACGCTGGACGACGCGGCAGGGGAGTGCTTCGACAAAGTTGCCCGTCTGCTCGGCTTCCCCTATCCGGGCGGCCCGCACATCGACCGTCACGGCCAGAACGGCGACCCGCATGCCATTAAGGTCCCGATGGGCTTGACCCAGGGCAAGGCCGGTGCTGCGCACCCATACGATTTCAGCTTTTCCGGCGTCAAAACCGCTGTCGCCCGCTGGGTGGAAAGCGAACAGGCCGCCGGCCATGAGATTCCAGTGGATGACGTGTGCGCCTCCCTAGCCGATTCCGTGGCCACTGTGCTGGCTCGCAAGGCCATGCGCGGCTGCCGGCAGTATGATTCCAACACGCTGATCGTGGGCGGCGGCTTCTCCGCCAACTCGCAGCTGCGCGCCAAACTACTCGAATTCGGCGAGAATTACGGTGTCGACGTCCGCATCCCTCAGATCAAGCTCTGCACCGACAACGGTGCCATGGTCGCCATGCTCGGCGTGAACCTGGTCGAAGCCGGCGTGGCACCCAGCGCCCCCGACTTCCCAATCGACTCCGCCATGCCCCTGACCAAGGTCTCGATGTGATAACGAATCATGCGCGACATGCATGACACGCATGTAAGTTGTATTTTCCTCAGGTACGTGTAAACTATATGACTTGTGCGCGAGAGAAATCTTAAGCACAAAACAACTTATTCCTGCGTAGCTCAGTTGGCAGAGCATCCGACTGTTAATCGGACGGTCGCTGGTTCAAGCCCAGCCGCAGGAGCTCACCTGAAGCCATCGGCGTGTCGCCGGTGGCTTTCTTGTTTCCCGTCATCTGATTTATTTGATCCAGTTGAACGCGCAGTGCGACCGCTTGGCGTTCGATCTCCATCTTCATGGCACTGTCATCAAGTAGTTTTTCAATACTCGTATCGAGGCTCTGGGCAACATTGACCGCACTAATCAGAGACCAATGAGTAATGCCTTTGAGTCGTTGAGATACAGCCCCTTCGCTTGTAACCCCCATCGGCTGCATCAGTGATTTCTGGGTTCGTTTCAGCTGTCTGCGGCGGGCGTCCACATTGTAGTTGAGCACACGTTCTGTGTATTCGCCCAAGGTATCGGGGGGTGTCTGATTCGCCTGATCTGCGGATAATAATGTACGCATATTCTAATCCTATTCTATCAATAAACCTTTATCTCATTAAGCTACTCTAGTTTACGATTTGACTTTAGTCAAACCAAAGTGTATTCTAAAACATTAGTTAGGCTAAAGACTTTAGGAAAAGAGTAGATATGGCTTCTCCGATGCAACAGTGGAGGAAGGATCACGATGTGACTCAAGCTGCCCTTGCTGCCGACATGGGCCAATCCGCTTCCACTCTTTCTCAGAAAGAGAACGGGCATTTGGACTGGCAGCAGAAGGACTTGCTGTTTCTTTATGACCGCTACGGGCTTTCCGCTGATTTCGTTCTTGGCATCAATAACCTGCCCTCTTGCGAGAAGGCAATCGCTTGATGGCTGGACTCAGTAGAAGAGGAGGTTAGTGGTTTTCTCATTTCAAGAAAATGCCCGGTCTCGATCTGATACATCGAAACCGGGCGTATGCAACACATCCAATGTCGGACGATTCCCTAGTCGCCAAACTTTTGAATCGTTCGCATTGCCTTTTAGATTATGGAGGCTGCACAAATGTCTAGTGTAACCGAAGTCGCTGTGCCGACTTCTGATTTTGATGGTAACGCCCCCGTGAATGGTTCGCGGTGCATGGCGTCTACATTTTCCGAATCCCTGTATTGGCGGCGCTCTGCCCGGCGCTACGAGCTGGCGGGTCTTGCCGCTTGGATGCTGGCCGCGTTGTCGTGCGTGGTTTTTCTGGCGATTCTGCTTGCCGCGAGGAATCTGCTTCTGCCGGGATTCGCTTTGGTGCCGGTGGCCTGCGGCCTGGCTTGTGTGGGTTGCTGGTGCGACCGTAACTCGCGTGATGCCTGGGATTTCGCTTTCTGGTCCCTTCATGCGGAGGTGAGGCAATGACCATGACCGTTGGCGCGCGTTCCCTCGATAACGAGGAGCGCTCGAATTTCCGGGACTATATGTCCCTGTTGTCCCTGTCCGTGGATGCGTCGATGACCGTGAGGGAGGTCATGGCGGTCGCCTATCTGATCGGCCGGCGTGACGCGCTTCGTGACGTGCGGAACGCTTCGTCGTCGGCTCGGACGGTGAACCGTGGCCTGATCCATGGCGATCCGTCGGATTGCGTGTTCAATCGCGGCTACGAGGCCGGTGCGGGCATGGTGTCCGACGAGATCGACGCGTTGATGCGCGACGTGGAGTCCCTCAGCGGCGATGACGCGGTGTTCTCGATGCTCAGGCATCCTTCGGTGAGCGGGGGTGATGAGTGGTGGAATTGGTGATCCTGCTGTTCGTGGTGCTTGCGGTGGCCTGTTTCGGTCTGCTGTTGCCGTTCCTGCGTCTGGCCGTCGGCATCGTGCTTCTCGTGGTCCGTCTGCTGGCCTCCCTCGCGCGATCGATGGGGGCGGGCCGATGATGCACCTCATACTCGTGATCGCCGTCGTTTTCGTTTTCGCCGCGTCCTGTCTGATGACGTTCGCCCTGTGCCGCGCGGCCACGCGCCGCGACATGCTTGAGGCCCGTTGGCGTGAGGAGCGGGCCGGTTCCGTGAGTGAGGAGAGCCATGAGAGCGCATGAAACGCTTGAGCGTGCCGGGCGTCATGGCGGCTTCCCGCCCCATGGGTCCGTTTCGGGCCTGTTGGCGGCCTGCCCGTCGGACGGCAGCCACGACTTCTACCTGTCGATGATGCTCGACGTTCCCGTGCCGCGCGTGCCCATGCTGCGCGCACGTCTGCAAGACTCCCGCCGAGGGGGTGCCGCATGAGTGTGAACGCGGTCGATTGGGCGCTCAGGTTCGCGCCCGTGGACGCCAGGCACAACGGTGCCGCGCGCGTGCTGATGTGTCTGGCGAACGTGGCCGACGACGAGGGGCGCAACGCGCATCCGACGCACAGGAAGCTGGCCGCGTGGTGCAAGTGCAGCGTGAGCACGGTCAAACGCCACCTGTCATGGCTGGAAGCGAACGGGCTGATCCGTCGCGGCGACCAACGCCAGGCCGGGCATTTCAGCGAGTGGCACCGGCCCGTCGTGTGGGATCTGTGCCTGGGGAACCGTCTGGAGCTCGATTCCGACTTCTTCGACTCGAACGACATCGACTCGACCCGAGGTGGACGGCCTTCCACGGAAAACAGGGCGAAGGGAAACCCCGGCTCACATGTGGACCGTGGTTATGGCGACGGGGACACGGGGAAACCCCAGCTCACGGGTGAACCACGGTTCACAGCTGTGACCCCACCCCCAGCTCACCTGGTGAGCCACAGTACGTCCCTAGTACGTAATAACCCCTCTGCCCCTACGGGGCATCTCCCCGCAAGCGGAGAGACCTCCCCGGACGATGACGGAATCCGCGAGGACGGTTCATGGGCCGACGCCGCCGGAGCCGAACCCCCAAGCAGTGAATCCGCCGGGGCCGGTTCCGACGCGGAGGCGGTGTGCCGCACGATGGCGGACGGGCTGCGAGCCTTGCCGCCGATGCCGGTTCCCGAACCGTTGGCCCGGCCCGGCAAACGCGAACTCGACGCCGCCCGACGGCTGATCGCCCGCCACGGCATGCCACCGGTGCTGGCCGTGGCCGAATGGGTGTCGCTGCCGCCTTCCAAGACCGACAAGGGCGACGCTTCCGGCAAGCCGTATGACGGTTTCTGGCGTCGCGCGCTCACCGGCCCCCGCTCCCTCGCACGGCACTGGGACCAGGTATGCCTCCAGATGGCCGACGACCCCCACGGGCGTCGCCTGCTCGCCGAACACGGCGTCATCGCCGACAAGGGCGAAACGGCGCAGCCGCCGAGCGCGGAATCCACGCCGAAGGCGCCGAACTACGGCATCCCCGACAACCTGGACCGCCGGACGAGGCGACTGCTCGCCCCCTACGACTTCGATGCGGGCAATGACGGGTTCGAGGCACCGCGCACCCTGCGTCGGATGTTGAAGCGCGTCCCCGCGAACGATGCCGAAGGCGAACGCAATGCCGTGCTGGAGGCATTGCGGGCGGGCCGCGCCTTCCTGGACGCGGAATCCAGGGAGGAGGACGACGGCTTCGGGCGGCGGAAGCCGGCTGGGACCGGGCCGGCGTCCGTCCGTTTCGGCTTCATCGGCGGCCGTGGGCCGAAGGAGGTGCCGGCATGTTCCTGAAGGGAGAGTGCGCGGATTTCCCCGGCTCGTGGTCGGACCGCATGTGGGGGCCCGACGACCTTCCCAACCGGCGAACCCAATACGATCTGCGCCGTGCGGCGGTGCGGATCTGCGAGGCCTGCCCGGTCAGGGCCGAATGCCTCGCGTTCGGCATCATGGTCCGGGACCAGTACGGCATCTACGGCGGACTGCCCCTGCGTGCCCGACGCCAGGTGCTGAAGACCGCGCAGGAGGCCGGATTCCGGTTCGACCCCGACGATCCGACCGCCGAACGGCGGCTCGCCCGGTACATTCGCGAGAACCCGGAGATCGTGGCGGCGGCACGCGAACGCGAATGCAAACGCCGCAAGACCGAGCAGCGCAACGCACGCCAGCAACGATGGCGCGCCGCCACACGCTCGACCGGCAAGGCGAAGGCCCCGGCCGCCGCCACACACACCCCGCCCTTGCAGGACACCCTCTTCTGAAGACAATCCGATACAGATAACCGGTCCGGCCCCATAAGGACGAACCATTCCGGAAACCCGTATACGCGGCAAACCGTGGAACCGTGCACCCGTGGACACGGGAAGCCGGAAACCCGAATGAAAGGAACAATCCCAATGACCACGAACACGAAAACGGTGGCCTTCGTCAACCTCAAGGGCGGGGTCGGCAAGACCACCAGCGCCATCGGCACCGCCGAAGCACTCGCCCGACTGGGCCATACCGTGACGGTGCGCGACGCCGACCCGTCCGGCGCGGCGACCCTGTGGGCGCACAAGGCCCTATCGGCCGGCCGCCCACTGCCCTTCGGGGTGGAGGTCGTCAACCGGTTCACCGTCGCCGCGCCCGCCGAGGAGGAATGGGTGCTGATCGACACGCCTCCCTTGCAGACCGATCTGGTGGAGGCGGCGGTGGACGCGGCCGACCTCGTGCTGCTCGTCACCACCACCGGCCCCATCGACCTGGAACGCATGCTGGAGACCATCCGGCAGATCAACAAGCCCTCCTCGGTGCTGCTGACCCAGACCCGCTACGGCACGCGCAGCCTCAGGCACGCCGAGGAGTTCCTGGCCGAGAACGGACTGGCCCATTGCAGGGAGACCATCCCGTACAAGGAGGCCATGCGTCTCGCGCCGGACGAGGGCCGGTTCCCGTCCGCCTCGGGCTACGGGCTTATCGCCAAGGAACTCAGCGACGCATTCAACGCCTGACACCCGCAGATCCTGCAACCCGGAAACCCGTGTCCACGCAAACCCGTGGACACGGGGGATACGGAAAGGAACAACATCATGGAGATCAACAAGCCGATGGCCGCGAGGAACATGCTGGCATCGACCCTCACGGACTATCGGAAACCGGTCAAGCTGCCCAAGATCACGGTGGAGCTCGACCCCATGCTCAAGAAAAGGTTCAAGGCCGAGGCCGTGCGGCGCGGCACCACCATCCGTGACATGCTCACGGCATGGATCGAACGCGACTGCCCGCCCCTCGACGCGGCGGACGCAAGGGCCGAGGCGAAGCAAGACGGAAGAAGGAGTGGGTGATGGCGGATGACATCGAGGAGCGGGCCGCACTGGCCCGTCGCGGGATCATGGACCATTCGGATTGCGAGGAGTGCACGGAGGACTGGACGTTCCTGATGCGTCAGGGACGGCGGGAGTTCCCGTTGGGATTGCGCACGGTGCTCGCGTGCCTCGCGTTCGCCGAACGCGAGGGCGCGGTGCCCGAGCTGCCGGCGGATTGGTGGGTTAGAATCAACAGGAGGTATCGATGACGACGATGCGCGGCGAGGGGAGCCGACTATGGATGCGTTCAAGGCATGGCCGGGAAGGGCGGAAAGCATCGTGATCAGCCAGGAGTCATACATGAGGTGCACCGGCGGCGTGGCCCCGTGGCGTCGTGACGGCGACAAGGGGCCGTCCTACTACGCGGTGTGCCCGCTGTGCGGCAATCCCATCCAGATCGATAAAGCGGTATCAATGCAAGGAGAACAATGATGAACGAGAACGACAAGACGGAAATCCTCGAACCCGTCGAAACACCCGCCGAGAACATCACAGAGCCAAGCAAGGATGGAAGGAAGTGTCCGAAGTGGCTGCCGCCCCTGATCGCGGCCGTCTGCGCGGTGATTCTGGTCGCGGCCGGCATCGTCGGCTGGAACGCTTACAGCGGCGCGAAGCTCGCCGAGGCAAGGGAGGCGTGCGCCGCCGCCGCCGACACCGTGCGCAGCAATGCCAACGAATACAACGCGCTGCTCAACGGCGATGCCGCCGATGCCGCCGCCGTCAGGGCCGAACAGGTCGAGGACTCGAAGACCGTCGAATCCTTGGGCAAGGAGCTCAAGGCCATGGCGCCCGAATACGAGGGCTGCGTGGCCGAAGACGCGCAAGGACTGGATGCCGCCACCGTGAAGCTCAATGAACAGGCCGACTGGTACGGGACCCACGAGAAGAGCCTGTCGAAGGCGGTGAGGGCCGTCACCGAATCCAAGGCAGCGAAGAGGCTGGAAACCGCGAAAACGAATCTGACGGCGAAGCTGGACGAGGCGTCGAGGCTGCTCGCGGATTCGGACGGCAAGGTCGCGGACAACGCTACCCGCGACGCATTGTCGAACGCCATCGACGCGGCGAACGGGCTGAAGGACGGGAACGATCCGGCGAAGATCGACGGGGCGCGCAAGACGGTGGAGGATGCCATCAATGGCGTGAACGCGAGCGTCCAGGCAAAGACGGACGCGGATGCGCAAGCCGCCGCAGCGGCCGCCCAGGCTCAGGCGCAGGCCCGATCCGCCTACAACGGCGGCTCCTCCTACTCCGGCGGCGCGTACAGGCGCACGGAAGGCTCCGCTTCCGGCTCCAACACATACCGTGGCACCACATCGGGCGGCTCCGGCTCCGGCTCCACGTCCGGCTCCGCCCCAAAGCCGAACCTCAACGGCGCATACGGCTGCACTGAGGACTGCTATGTTCCGCCGAACAATCTTATTCAGCACTGATTGATGATTGGCTGTTTGTGGCCCGCACTGGGGAATCGGTGCGGGCCTTTTCATGGATTTCGCAAAGGAAACCCATTTCCCCGTGAACCCGTGTCCCCGCATTCCCGTGTGCCCGTGTTGCCGGGAAATACTTCCGGATTTTTGTAGACGCCATGCTCCGTGGTTCGGCGTGTCGTCTGTGAGGCTTGTTGGTGGCTGCCGGGCCAACCGGCGGCTGCCTCCCGTTATTCCTGCGGTCGGAAGCCCCGCCACCCCTTGAAAAAAGGCGGTGGGGCCATGACCGGAAAGTTTGAGGGGAGGGGATGAACAGACAAGGTTAACGGAGGTTCATTTGAACTTTGGCAGGAAGATGATGAAGGCCGGTGTCGCGGCGGTGGCTGCGATCGCCACGCTTGGTGCCGGCGGCGTCGTCGCATCGACCGCGTTCGCGGGCGGTGGCGGCGGCAACCAGCCCGGCGCGGGCGGAAACATGGACGTGTTGCAGTTCTGGCAGTACAAGGACGATGCTTCGGGCGCATGGGGTCCGGCCACGAGTCTTGATTCGGTGCGCGCCGCCATGAACAATGCCGGCGTCGCGTTGCAGGGCGGTGGCGTCACGAAGGCGCAGGCCGCATTGGACCAGGCCCGCACGGAATGCGAGACCGGTTTCCGGCAGCGCCATCCCGGCGAGGGCGATGGTGACTGCCGAGTGGTCGCGGTCGGCGCGGTGCCCTACATCTCAGGCCGCAGCTTCATCTACGACGGCACCGGTTACTATTCGCCCTCTTTGCCCGGCGGCTGGTATGACAACTGGAACACCTACGTCGCACCGAACACCTATAAATATGCAGGCACTCAGAATTACCGCACATCTGATGGTTTCTCGGATGATCCGTCGAACAGCGTGGATGCGATCATGCGTCGTAATGTGGGGGCTTCCTCGAAGCCGTCGATCGTGGTGATCGTTTTGGACAAGTACCAGCCCGCGCCGCCCTCATATCATCTGGGCATCAGCACGCAGGCTGCGGAGATGTCGGGCCAGGCGGGCGACACCAAGGACGCCTCGGATGTGATCACCCTGTCCAGCGACGGGTCGAAGACCGAGAACGTGAACGGCACCGCGACCCTGCACTGGCGTGGCATTGACGGCACCGAGAAGACGGTGGCGAAGCAGTTCACCGCATCCAACAAGGGCAGCGCCACAGTGAGCGCGTCCTTCAAGGACATGGACGCCTCGTGGGAGTCGTGGCCTGCGGGCAAGCGCTGGTGGGACGTTGACGTGGCGAAGCAGGGCGGCATGGCCGAGGCGGTCTCCCACAAGGGAGAGAACGACGGCAAGGAGTCCGGCGAGAAGACCACCACCCCGCCCGAGAAATGGCTGACCAACGGGGCCGGCGACACGGTGCGGGACGGCAACGACTCCATCGCGTCCGGCTCGCTGTACACGGCGCACATCAAGGCGCATTCCAACGCCTCCGGCAAGTTCTGGATCTACGACACGATCGACACCAGGGACGTGGTGATCGGCGGCACCGAGCAGGACGACGTGAGCAAGGTGACTGTGACCGACGCGAACGGCAACATCGTGCCGGCGGACATTTCCATCGACGATTCCATCGATGGCAAGCGCGTGGTCAAGGCGCACGCCACCGCCCCGCATTCCGGCCTCTACACGCTGAACGTGCCACAGTCGGCCAAGCCCACCGGCGGCGACTACGAGATCAACGACGGTTCCGTGGCGTGCTGGAACGGAGACAACGGCACCGGCAGCCTGGCCGACTGCCAGACCGGCAACAGCGACAGCGTGGGCAAGGTCACGCCGACCCCGGACAAGGTGTGGGTGCTGGACGAGTCCGGCGCTCTCGTGGCCGAGGACAGGAAATGGACCAACCAGCAGGGCGTCGATCAGAAGACGTTCCTCGTGGGCGACCAGGTGGGCGTGGTCGTCAACGGCAGCATCCCCGCGCACCTGCTCAACCCGCTGGCATCCTATTCCATCACCGATGATCTGACCGGTTCGAACCAGTGGATCGACTGGAAGTCCGGCAAGGTGTTCGTTGACGGCAAGGACGAGACCGCGAACTTCACCATCGCGATCGACCGGAAGGCCGGGACCGCGACCGCCACCGCGAAGTCCGCCTACATCGCGAAGACGATGTTCAGGAACAGCGCGAGCAAGGTCAGGTTCTATTTGACGGGCACCATCAAAAAGGGTGCCACCGAGGGCAAGAAGATCCAGCTGACCAACAAGGCGTACGAGAAGTGGAACAACGAGACCCGACCGACCAACGAGCCGCCGGTGTTCGTGTGGACGCCCAACCCCAACAAGGCGTGGGCCATGAAGGTTGACGGCAAGTGGCGGCTGACCGTCGATCCGACCAAGAGCGACAAGGTGGGCGGCGACGACAAGTACTACCGTCTCGGCGACGAGGTGGCGGCGGTCATCTCCGGCACCCTGCCCACCGGATTGGGCCGCGTGCCCGAGATCGCGTGGACCGACGACTTCGCCAACGTCGATAGCATCCTCGACCTGAAGGACACCTCCAACATCAAGGTCTACGAGCAGGACACCACCGACGAGGCCAACGCCAGCGTCAACGACCTGAACAAGACCGGCAGGGACGTGACCGACCAGTTCGACATCACCGCCGAGGGCACCAAGGTCACGGTCAGCGCGAAGGACTCCTACGAGGCCGCGCAGAAGGACCTGAAGACCGCGAAGCAGATCAGCGTCGTGATCCCGTTCGACGTGAACTTCGACACCGTGAAGCTGCTCGAATCCTACGGCAAGTCCGAGGGCGACGAGCTCAACACGTGCGTGGACCCGAAGGGCGACGACCTCGACAACAAGGGCGGCCAGACGGTCGGCGGCAGCACGGTGGACACCAACACGCCGAAGATCTGCGTGACCGTGCCCCCGATCCACAAGCAGGTCATCGCCGAATCCTCCCAGGGCGGCGACCAGTCCAGCATCGACACCAAGACCGTGTTCCCCGGCCAGACCGTGGAATACACCGTGCGCGTGGACCCGCGGATCCCTGCGGACCAGGCATATTCGGTGACCGCCATCAAGCTGAGCGACACCTATTCCGAGTACACCACCGCGAACAAGCAGACCCTGGAGATCACCGACCTGGGAACCGGCGGCATCATCCCGAAGAGCGCCTACAAGGTGCAGTGGGACGAAGCCAACCACTCGTTCGAGGCCACGTTCGCCAGGGACTGGGTTGCCGCCAACTGGAAGGCCGGCTCCAACCCGCGCGTGCTGCTGCGCTTCGAGGCCAAGGTGAACGAGGACGCGCCGACCGACAAGACCGTCGGCAACAAGGCCGCGCTGACCGTCAACAACGGCGTCACCCCGTCCAACAAGGTCGAGAACGAGCCGCCGGTCATCAAGCCCTCCAAGCAGGACACGCAGAAGGACCCGACCATCAACATCGACGGCAAGACCGCGCTGCTGGGCGACAAGGTGTACTACCGCGTCAACATCGACGCCTCCAGGCTCACCGACACCGCCTACAAGGTATGGCGCTTGGGCATGACGGACGACTACGACCAGGAGTACCTGACCCTCGACGCCGAACACGTGGAGATCCTTGACGAGACCGGCAGGGACCGCACCGGCGAGTTCAACATCCAGGACAAGGACGGCGTGCTCTACGCCTTCGCCAAAACCGTGGACACCCAGATCCCCGCGACCGGCGAGACCGTGAAGGGCGACCCGCAGCCCGGCGACCTGAAGGCGTACAGCGAGAAGTCCGACAAGGATTACGACCCGCTGAAGGACCCGAGCATCGACCAGTCGCTGCTGGGCCACACCTACCAGGTGGTCATGCCGATGACCGTCACCAAGGTCAAGGACGGCCACACGGTGGAGAACACCGCCACGCAGGTCACGAACGACAAGCGCGACAAGACCAACACCGTCACCAACCCGCTGAAGGAGATCAACCCGAAGAAGGACGTGACCGTGCAGGTCGGCGGCGACAGCATCGACGGCAAGAGCGTGTATCTGAACCACACGTTCCTCTACCGACTGGATTCCAGCATCCTGCCCCCGGACCGCGCCTACCAGACCGTCACGGACTGGGGCGGCACGGACCAGCTGGCCACCGAGTACGACCAGTACCTGGGCAACTGGGCCGTCTACGCCTCGCGTGATTTGTACAGGGACGGCCAGGTGCTCGCGGCCAGGGGCGAGAAGATCGCGGGCAGCGGCTTCGACTCCTCGAAGTTCGGCGGCAACCTGTTCGCCGTGGACGCCGACGGCAACGGCAAGGTCACGGTCAACGCGACCCAGGCCTACCTCGACCTGGTGAGCGCCGACAACGAGCACGAGGCCGGCTGGGTGCTCTACCTCCAGTGCAAGCGCATCGCCGTGGCCGACGAGGTGCCCAACACGTGGACCGAGACCATCAACGGCCAACCGCGCGAATCCAACAAGGTCGTCACCAAGACCCCGGACATGACCCCGAGCATCCACCTGGAGAAGGTCGATGCCCCGACCCTCAAGCAGGAAGGCCAGGAGCAGGCGGACCGCGACGACCCGAAGCAGGCGCTGAAGATGGACGCCGACAGCATCGGCATCACGTTCATCATCACGAACACCTCCAAGACCGACCCGGCCACCGGTGACGGCGCATGGTTCAAGGCAAGCGACCTGGACCTCGCCGACTCCACCATCGTCGGCGACGCGCACGTGGACATGGATTCGCTCGCCTACCCCGACAACTGGGACACCCTGGTGCTCAAGCCGGGCGAGTCGGTCAGCGTGACCGGCACGCTCAAGGGCGTCAGGGAAGGCGACACACACACGGACCGCGCCATCGTCACCGGCACCCCGCTCGTGGAATGCGCGCCGTCCAACGGCGACCCGTTCAACGACAAGACCGACGGCGGCGAAGACACCGATCCGGAATATTCCACCGGCGACGTGACCGAGATCGACGGCAAGCAGCTGTGCGCCGACACCCAGGCCACCAGCAACACCGACGACTGGAACGGATACCGTGCCAAGCCGTTGGCCTCCACCGGCACGGCCGTGCTCGGCCTTGCCGGCGGCGCCCTGGCGGTGCTGCTCGCCGGCGGCTCCCTGCTCGTGTTCCGCAAGCGCCACCGCGCACAGGGTTCCGGCCGCCACACGGCCGCGAACGCGGGCAAGTGACCCCGAGGCGTTCCGGCCTCGTCGTCCGATGACGGCCGGAACGCCCTCCATCGACTTCACATGCCGGAAAGGGGCATACCTTCCGAATCCCGTGCCCCGGGCGGCGTGCGAACCCCCAGGCCCTTCGCCAGCCTCTCCCGGCGGAGGGCCTTTCCCATGCCCGGAACCCGTGGACCCGTGGAGCCGTGCTCCCGATGGGGCCTGTAGACGGTGCGCCCCGCAGCGGCCCGCGACCCGGCGCATCATCGACTCTGACATTGTTCGCACCATCATCATTCCTCTGGAGGTTGCACATGGCTGACAGGCAAACCGCATTGGCCGTATTCGATTTTCTCGACTCGCTGCGCGCCGGACAATACCGCATCGGCGCGGACGCGGAAAAGGACCATGCCACGGCGGGGCTGCTGGCGTCGCTGTCCGGCGACACGGGGCTGCGCGACGCCGTGTGCGCGAAGCTGATATCGCCGGGCTTGGAGCGCGCCCGTTTCCTCATGGTCGCCGAGCATGATCCGCGCGCCATACCCCTGTTCGCCTCGGGCCAGGTCAAACCGTGGTACCAGGCCGACTACAACGTGCGCGAGATAGCCAACAGCGAGTTCCACCAGGACATACCCGCACTGCTGTGGCGGCTGTCCAACAGCATCCCGGATTCCGCGCGAAGGGAGGGCATGCTTGAGGCGGCCGCGTACATGAGCTTCATGCAGGGCGATCCCGAAGCCGCGTTCACCGGCCATCTGGGCCGGCTCGCGGCGGTTTCGCCCGAGGGCGAGGTCACGCGCTGCCTCATGGACGCGCACGAGCACGGCCAGCATCCCGCATGGGTCATGGAACAGCGGCAGCTACGCGAACGGCAGGCCGACGCCGCCGACGGCATGGCCGCCACCGCGCCGGACCGCCCGAGCCTCCGCCAGCGCCTCTTCCCGAACCGATGAACACCTTCGGCACGGACCCATGGGAGATCGGCCCCATGGTCGCCGCCGGCACCGCCGTCGCCATCGAACCGGCACAGGAACCGGAACGCCGGCCGCCGGCCGAACCCGAGCCCGAAGCGGAGCCGGATGCGCGATGCGTGGACGACGCCGGAAGCGAAGGCCGGGCGAACACGGCCGTCGATCCGTGGGAGATCGGCCCGCTGCCATCGGCCTCGAATCCGGTGGGGAATGATATCCCGGCCGGTGCTCCGGCATCGGAACCGCAGCACGTCGGCGGTGCCGTGGAGCCGGCCGATCTCGCCGACACGATCGACCTCACGCCGGTCGGCGAACAGGATGCCGCCATGCCCGTGCGCGAATGGAGGCGCATGGCCACGACCGCGGGCGGCATCCTGCTCGCGGCCTGCGTCACGGTCGCCGGCATGTCCGCGTGGGAATCGCATGAATCCGCCACGGCCGCGCGCGAGCGGGAACAGGCGACGGCGGACTGCGTCGCCGCGCGCGCAGCGGCGAAGAAAGCCGAACGGAAGCTGGCTGAATATCTCGACGGCGACCGGCTCGCACAGGCGAAAGCGGTCACGGCCGACAAGCTCGCCGACCCGGAAACCCTGGAAACCCTCAACGACCTGTCCGAACGATACGCCGTAGGCGAACGGATCCCCACATGCGCAGGCGGCACGGAAACGGCGCAGGCCACCACGAGCACGCTGCGATCCGCGGAGAAGCGGAACGCCAAACGGCTCGCACGGGTGAGGAAAGCGGTGGGGGCGGTGTTTGCCTCACGGCTGGCCCATACGGTCGAACAGGGCGAACGATTGTATTCCTCCTCCGAAGGCAAGGTGCAGGACGAATATTCTCGCGCCCTGCTGCGCGCCTCAATCGACAAGCGCGACGAGAAGGCCATCACCGACGCCATGGACAAGGTGAACGCCTCCATCGACGCGAAGAACAAGGCCGACGAGGAAAGGAAAGCGCAGGAGGAGGCCGCGGCGGCTGCGGCGCAGGCGCAGGAGCAGAGCACGCCGGCACCGCAACAGTACTCGTACATGCCCTCCGGCTCCGCTTCGGGCTCGGGTTCCGGCCCGACGGGCGGCGGATACCATTCCTCCGGCGGTTCCGCCGGCTCGACCGGTGGTTCCGCGCCTCCGGGCTGGTCGGTGCCCGCGAACCCGGACCCCTCGCAACTGCCCGGCACCGACCCGAGCCTATGAAAGGACCAACACCATGCCACAACTGACCACGTTGATCCCGTCGTTCACGGCACCCGTCACCGACCGCGTGTGGCTGGTGGGCGCGCACGGCGGTGCCGGATGCACCACGATCCGCCATTCGGATCCGGAACGGTTCGCCGACGCCGGCCGCGCGCTGCCGGTCAGCCCGGATCCCTCCATGCCGTCGCGCGTCATCCTGTGCGCCATGGGAACCGGGAGAGGTCTCGAATCGTTGCGCGCGCTGCTCGCCGACCAGTCGGCCGGACTGTTCGGCGCATCGATCCTGTTGGGCGCGGCCATCACCGACCCCGCGCCCCGCGTGCCCCGGCCTTTGGTGGCGGCGCGCATCCAACTGTCATCCGCCGTCCGCGTGTGGCGGCTGCCCCATATCAAAGGGCTTGAGCTCGACGGGTTTCCCCGGCGTTATCCGGCCGCGTACCCACGGCTTGTCAGGGACGTAGACGCCATGCCCCGCGCCACGGCCCATGTCGGCTGACGATGGTGCATGAACCTAACACGAAAGGAACGACCCAATGCTGCATGAAACATACATGATCCTCGCCGAGGCCCTTTCCGACCCGACCCCGTGCCTGCCTCCGGGATTCTCGGGGCCGGTATCCACCGCCCTGGGCTGGGTGAAGGCGCTGAGCCTGGTGATCGGCGTGGTCGCGCTGGTGCGCATCGGCGTGCACATCCTGCGCCAGCAGGGCGACGGCGTGCCGGACCGCGACGACACGTTCGACAAGCTCGTCAACTGGGTGATCGGCATCTTCCTCGGGGCGGGCGCTGTCGCCATCCTCGCCGCACTCGGCCTGTCCGTCACCGCAAGCTGCTGAGAAAAGCCATGGAAGGGATTCGACGCATACGGCAGCGCCTGTGCGCGCTGCTGCTCGCCCTCGCCTGCCTCATGGGCCTCGCCGCCTGCGGCGGACCCGACTTCGGATCGTTCAGCAAGGAGCTCACGTTCGGAGACAAGCAGATCAGCGACACCCAGACCACCTACGTGATGAAGATACCCGAAGGCAGGCTCGGCGACCTGATCGGCCCCAGCCAGATCCAATGGGTCATCGACAAGTACTGGGCCGGCTGGGTGCGTACCGGAATGGTGTCCGCGAATCCGACCGACAAGGAGCTCAAGAAGTATGCGCGCGTCCAGTTCCGGGCCGCACCGAACCTGCAATGCGATGCGTTGGAGAACACGTACCAGGAGGAGTCGCCCGACGAGGGCAAATGGGAGTACAAGGATTCCTCGTGCCAGAAGCAGCGCAAGCTCTCCTGGCTGGAGAAGACCCTGTGGAACATGTACCAGGTGCAGTCGGATTCCACGATCGAATGGCTGTCCACCAGCCGCAACACGCTGGTCGCCGCGAACGACACGGTATCAACGTTGCAGGCGAACGCCACGCCGGACTACGATTCATGGTTCACGCCGGTGAACCGGTACCTGCGCATCGCGCAGGGCGTGCTCATTGCTGCCGCCGCGATCAGCCTGATCGTGCTGAGCGCGCGCATCGTGTGGAACATCGGCCAGGGCGGCGAGGGCCGTCTGCTCGACCGCATCGGCTGGATACTGCTCGGCGTGCTGCTCGGCTCCTCGTGCGCGAGCATCGCGCTCACGTTCTTCTCCCGCTCGTCCGGCGGCAATCCGGGCCTGCCGTCCTGGACGCCGGGCGGCGGCACCACGTTCTTCCTGTCGGACTACATCCGTATGCAGGTTGACCCGTTCCTGATCATCGCGGCCGTGTGCGGCGTGATCGCCGCCGGCTGGAAGCTCGTCACCCAGCAGGAGGGCCGCGACCTTATCCCATTGGGCAAGGCCTTCATGTGGGCGATCCTGAGCGCCGTGTGCCTTGCCGGACTGGTCAACACGTTCCAGGCCACGTTCGACACGTGGACCGCCGCCGTGCTCAGATCCGCGTCCGGCATGATGAGCGACGCATGGGAATCGAAAAGCCTGGCCGCGAGCTCGTTCTTCAACTTGGGCGCGCCCGTCGCCATCGTGCTCACCGTCGTGATGTGGATCTGCGGGCTGATCAGCAAGATATTCGCCTACTTCCGCGCCGGGATGCTGCCGATCCTCGTGGGCGTGGCACCCATGTGGGCCGCGATGAGCTGGATGGAATCGGGCAAGCAGGCTTTCGCCAAGACAATCGGCTGGCTGGCCGCGTTCCTGGCCTACAAGCCCGTCGCCGCACTGGTCATGGCGACCGGCTCGGCGATCATGGTCACGGCCGGCCCCGGCGACGACAGCCAGGCCATAACGTTGATGCTCACCCTGAGCGTCATCATCCTCCTTCCCGCCATGATCCGCGTGATCGTGCCCGCAGTGCAATCCTCGGTCGGCGGTGGCGGCGGCGGAATCCTGCCCTCCATACTCGGCATGGGAGTCGCTTTGGCCGGTGCCGGCGTGCGCAAGGCCGCAGGAGGCAAGGGCGGCAGGAAAGGCGGCGGCGACGGACGCGGCGAAGCGTCACCGGACGGTGCCAAACCCGGTGCCGGTCGCGGCCTGGCCGGACTGCTTTCCGGGCTCGGCCGAAACGGCGGAAAGCCGCAGGGGGCGAACGGCGGCGGCAAGCAAGCCAAGCCGCTGGACGGCAATCCCACGGGCGACGAACCGCAGAACACCGGCGACAAGCCGCAGGGAGCGAACCGCAAGGCTAGCGACGGCAAACCGCTGGGAGCGAACGGCAATGGTGCGGGGAGCCCGGTTCCACCGGCACCCGATGGCGCATCACCCGACCCGTCAGGCGGCAACAGGCCGCAGGGGGCGAACGGCGACGCCGGCGGGTTCGCCCGCGAGGGCGCCCCGGACGGCGCCGACCGCTCGACCACTCGCAAGGGCAAGACATTCTGACGCATACGTTTTGTTAAGGAGATTCGGATAACCATGGCGTCGAACACGACATACGGCGATTGGATGCGGCCGATGCCGGGCGGCATCCGCAACATCGGCATCCCGCTGACGATAGCGGGCATGGGAGTGCTGACCTGCACGCTGCTGGTCAGCATGGCGAGCGTGGTCGCGGCCATCGCGATCCTCGTGGTCGGCATGGGCGTCATCCTCGTGTTGGCGATCCGCGACCGCGAGCACCGCAACATGGTGGATCGCACCGTGGAGAAACGCACGTGGATGGCCGCGCAGCGTTCCGGCGCTAACCTGTATCGTTCCGGCCTGCTCGCGCCGATCGACGGCGGCAAGGCCATGCTTCCGGGCATCCTCTCACGGGTGGGCCTGACCTCCGCCCTGGACGGGCTGGGCGGCGAGTTCTGCCTGGTGCGGCATTCGCACACCGGCGAATACTCGCTGCTCCTGTCATGCCAGCCGCAGGGCGCGAGCCTCGCCGACGACGACGTGGAGGATTCGTACGTGGCCTCGTGGGCCGGGCTCATGGAATCGCTCGCCTCCGAGGCCGGTGTCACCCAATTGGCCGTGACCGTGGACACGGCACCCGATTCCGGCGTGAGGTTCCGCCGCACGTTGAGCAGACGCATCGTCAGGGACGCTCCCGAGCTGGCCGCGCGCGCCATGGCGCAGATCATGGACCAGTACGCGGCCGGCGGCGCTTCCAACGATGTGACGCTCACCTTGACTTTCCGCTACGCCGACCGTGACGGCAAATACCTGGAGGCCGGGGAGGCCGCGCGTCGCATAAGCCTGCTGCTGCCCTCGATCCGCGAGCAGATAGCGCAGGCGGGAGGCGGTGCCGCGAGGGCCCTGGGCATGGAGGAGATCACGCGCATGGTCCGCGTCGCCTACGATCCGGCCGCTCAGGAGACGATCGAGGAATCCGACGAGCCGCCGTACATCGCATGGGAGGATTGCGGACCGCTCATGCACGAGGCCGGCTGGAGCCATTACGCGCATGATTCCGGTTTGAGCCGCACATGGGAGATGGTGGATCCGCCGAAAAGCAACGTGACCGCCGACACGCTCACCCGGCTGCTTTCCCCGTTGGCGGACTGCGGCCGCAAGCGAGTGACCGTGCTCTACCGGATGCTGCCGCCCGACAAGACGATGTTCATGGCCGAGCAGAACAGGCAGAAGGCCGCGAACCAGGTCAGCCAGGAGAAACGGGCCACGGTGAGGTCCATGAGCCAAATCGGCAAGGCCAACCGCCAGGCCGTCGCAACGAACCAGGGCGCGGTCATGGTGTTCTTCGGGATGCTCGTCACCGTCACCGTGTCCAGGGGCGAACAGGAAAGCCAACGGCTCGAAGCCGCGTCACGCGCCGTGGAACAGGCCGCAGGCGGCGCGAAGATCGACCTGCGCCCCTGCTACGGGGCACAGGACACGGGATTCGCCGCAAGCCTGCCCCTTGGATTGAACGTCAGATCATACACTCCAGCCGGCCCCCTCGGCCGGCTCCTGTCCTGAACGGAGGACACGAGATGCCGATGCCATGGAAGCCGTCGAAACGGAAGGGAACCATGCCGAGCGCCACGGCCACGGACCCCGTGGCTCGCATGGAATCAATGCTGCTCACACCGTTGAAGGCCAAACCGGACGAGCCCGTGCCCCCGGTGCCGTGGCGTGGAAGAAGATCGCGCGGCGGCGGCTACGCGGCCCTGATGCCCACGATCGACGAGTTCTTCGGCACGTCGAACCAGGTGTGCGGCGGATTCTGGCCGTTCGGCACCGACATGGCCCTGCCGGCCGAGGGGGTGCCGGTCGGGCGGAGCCTGATGACGGGTGCCGGCGTGTGCTGCGACCCGATCAGCTGGTTCAAGGCCGGCATCATCAAACAGCCGAGCATGTTCCTTCTCGGCCTGCCGGCCATCGGCAAGAGCACGTTCGTGCGCCGCGAGGTGCTGGGACTGAGCGCCCTGGGCATGAACGCGATCATCCCCGGCGACCTGAAGCCCGACTACGCCTCGCTGGTCAACATGCTCGGCGGCCAGGTCATCCGGCTGGGAGCGGGCATCGGCGTGGTCAACCCCCTGGACCCCGGCGACCTCCACCACGCGCTGCAACAACTGGAAGGCGAGGCGCGCAAGGACCTCACGGACTACTACAACGACACGCGCGCCGCGCTCATGGAGGTGCTTTTGACGATCATGCGCACCGGCCGCGAGAACGACACCGATGCCGGTGCCAGGGGCGTGACCGCACGCGAATCCGACATCCTTTCCGTCGCCGTGCGCGTGCTCCACGACCGGCATGGCGGCGATCCGCAGCCTCCCGTCATCGCGGACCTGCGAGACCTGCTGAGGGAGGGGCCCGGCGAGGTGCGCACGGCGGCGGTCTGGGACGACCCGGAAAACGACGAGCTCTACAGGGCGCAGGTTCGCGGCCTTCTGGCCGACCTGCACGGGTTCTCGAACCGCATGACGAAGTTCGGCCGTCTGTTCGGCGACCAGACCACCGCGCGCATCGACCTGTCCAGGCCCGTGGACTTCGACATCAGCGCCCTGGCCCAGTCGGGCGACGATGTGGTTGCCGCCGTGCTGGCGACCACGTGGACGAGCGCGTTCGCCGCGAAGAACGCCGCCGACGTGCTCGCCGAGGAGGGATTGCAGCCCCGGCGCAACCACGTGATCATCATGGACGAGATGCACCGCGCTTTGCGCGCCAGCCCCCTCATGGTCGAAAAGCTCGACCTGCTCACCCGTCTGAACAGGCAGTGGGGCGTAGGCCAGATCATGATCACGCACACGTTCAAGGACCTCATGTGCATGGAGACCCCGGCGCAGAACACCAAGGCGCGCGGCTTCGTGGAACGCAGCGAGATCAAGGTGCTGGGCGCTTTGAGCCGCATCGAGGTGGACCGATACCTGCGCGGCGAATGCGGACTGCCCGTATCCCGGCGCGAGGAGGACATGCTGGAGGATTGGGCCACCCCGGTCAACTTCGGCTCCGATGCCTCGCACAAGGGTCTGGGCCGTTTCCTGATCAAATTGGGAGGACTGCCCGGAATCCCCATCAACGTGGAGATGTGCCCGCTCGAAAAAAGCGGGTTCAACGACACGAACCTCAAATGGCACGCCTAGAAGGGAACCCCGCGATGACAGACCACCTCGCCACCGGCATGAAACGCATGATCCGCACCGTGGCACGCTCCGCATCACTCTCCGACCGGCTCGGCGAGCAATCCCGGCTGCTGCGGCTGACGGGCAACCGCAGCACGCTCGACTTCCGCCCCGCCGAGCACGGCGCATCCTCATGGGACCTCGAAATGTCGATAACCCCCGCCGAACCATACGGCAACACGGAAACCCGTGAACCCGTATGGCGTGAGACGGTCGATTCGGCAACCTACGGCGAATCGAGGGCGCGGGTCGCGCACGCCGTCGAAACGTTCAGAATATACGACAGCACCGGCTTCCTGCCGGAAACGGAAAACCGGTGAAAGGACCACGGTGAACGACGCCGCACTGCTCGACTCGCTGCACGCCGCGCTGCGCAATCCCGACCTCGCATGGTACGCGGAATTCCATGCCGGCGAATCCATCGTCGCCGGCTACCTCGATTCCCTGACGGACCCGTATGGCGACGATGCCATACAGGTTCCCGAGGGCTGGTTCCGCTACTCGGCCGTCACCCGTGAAGGTGACCACGCCCTTCCATGGGTGGAGCACTGGAACGAATGCGAGTATTCGATCACCCATCACATCGATTGGAACGCCAAAGGATATACGCCATACGACCTGTACTGTACACAGGGGCTCGCCGACATGATCGCCGGCGGCTCGCTGGCCTCGATCCGGGAGGACGCGCGAACCATATTCAAGGACCGGTCCCTGACGGACGACTACCTTTTCGCCAACTCCATCTGGCCCGAACCGGAACTCCTCGGCCTCGTGGACGACCTGACCGGCCGCACGGACGAAACCTATAAGAACCCTGTAGACGCCGTGCCCCACGCCGCCATGGCCTTGGACTGATGATCGGGGTCATGGCGGGAACGCCGGGTTGCCGCCGAGGATTGTCAAGGAGCCGAACATGCCTTTGGAGAACACCGGTGCCGAAGAGCGGATCACACGGGAGACGATGATCGGATGGATCGAGCATTGGGGCGAATCGTATGACGACGTTCGACCCGATGACGGTGCCGTGCGGCTGGCGAACCGCATCATCGAATACAACGAGATGACGGAAACCGTCGAAGACCTAGGGAATCCCGATGCCGTGTACGACGAGCTGGCATCCATTCTCCAGCCGGTGCTCTCCTCGATGGACGGCACCTGTTTCGCGGGCTCCGAATGGTTCACCGGCGAAGTGGACCGCATGGAAGCGGACCGCATCAACGGGGGGCAGCCGGAAGAAACGGACGGCCTGGTCTCCGAAGGGCCCCGCATCCCGTTCATCGTGGAGGCCGAGGCCACGGCCGCCGATACGGACGAACCGCCGTTGGACGAGCTGATCACCGCAGCCACACGCGAATATTTGGACTCGGGCATGACCTACGACGGATTCTCGGAACATGTGCGCACCACCTGGCGCAACGCGGCAGCCTACGACTGGTCGAAGCTCATGGCCGAACAGCGCTCCACAGGCGAATGGTCGTCCGACGCGAACCGGCTCGCCGTATTGGGCGTGACGATGCAGTTCGCGCCCGAATCAACATGCATGATGATCGCCAGCGACATACTGGCCGAGAACGCTCCCCTGTCCCTTCCGGCATTGCGCGAACGCATCAATACGCCGGACGGCATGGTGAACACCGACCTGCTGTTTTCCCGGCTGATCGACAACGGCACCACGCCCGATCCGGCGCGCATCGGCATGGCGATGGGGATCCTCGGCCCGTTGGAGGCGAACGCGCCGACGGACGCCTGCTACCGGATCATCGGTCTGAAGGCCATGCTCGGCCTCGCCATGGGCGACGGCGAGCAGGCGCGGGAACTCGCCGAACAGGCCATCGGCTACGACGCCTCGGATCGGTTCGCGTCAAGCGTGCTCGACCGTCTGCCGGAAACCGATCCCGTCATGGAGGCGACGAACGTGTGGGAGAACGGCGGGCATCTGGGCCGCTGACGGGTGGCGTAGACGCCGTGCCCCGCGAGGCCGCCGGTCCGGCCGGATGATGGGAGTCGCCGCCGCCATCGAAGGCGCTGGTATTCCCCGAATGAAAGGACCATCATCATGCCACAGTCAATGCAAGTGGTTCGCGGTCTCCTCGCCGCGAACCCCGATTACTGGCCGGCGAAAGCCGACGCGGACGGTACCACGAGCTCGGCGTACCTGCGCGCCACCGTGTATGAGGACCGCCCGCGAGTCCGTCAGAAGGACGGCAGCTATACGGACAATCCGCTCGGCCCGGTGAGAACCACCGTGAAATTCTGGGGCCGGGCCGCCGAGCTCCTGCACGGCATGGATTTCCGCCAGGGCGACGCCGTGGTGGCGACCGGCCGCATGGGCGATCCCGACGCCTTCATCAGCCAGAAGGACGGCAAGGCATACGCGCGCCCGGTCGTGATTGGCGATTCCATGCAGATCGATTCCATCGTGTCCCGGCGCATCCAGCTCGCCCGCGAACGCAAACTCCAGAACAAGGAACAGGCCGGTGCCGTGGCCGATGCCGGGCGAACGGATCCATGGACGGACCAGGTTGACGCCTCGCGCGGCGAATACGTTGGCGACGGCGTTCCCCGCACTTTCAACGGCGAGCCCTTCGACCCGCTGTCGGGCTATCCGACACCGGGCACGGCTCCCGCTCCGGCGGATCCTGCGGCACCGGATTTCCTTTCCACCCCATCCGATTTCACGACGGGCAACGCCCGCTAGCCATGACGCAAGCCCTGGCGCATCGACGGCGGGACCGCTTCCATCGGTTCCGCCGTCGATGCTTGAAAGGAGAAATGAATCTTGGCCGACGTCGATCCGAAACTGCAATCCAACCGAGTGAAGGATCTGGGCGGCACGGTCCGTCCCAGCCGCAAGATCGAACTGGCGATCATCGTCGCGGTGTTCCTGATCCTCACGACGTTCGCCCTCGTGTGCTCCCATGCGGGGCATCCCTTCCAGATCTTCGCGCTCCTGTACCTGGTCTCCGGCCAATGGTCGCTGACCGCAGGCCAGTGGGCGCTGGCCGTGGCCGTGCTCGTCGTGCTGGCCGTGGTGTGCGGCGTGGCCGCGTGGCTGATCGCCAGCAAGGCCGTGCCATGGGCCACCGGCGCCAAGGCACGCACCCGCGTGGACGTGTACGCGCCGGCGATGGGCCACGGCGAGGCCGTGGAGAAGGTGACGCGCAAACGCGCCGAAACCATGGCGTCAAGGCTCATAGAAGCGGACCACTGGCGAAAGGGCATGTCGCCGGGCTATCCGCTGGGGCTCAACATCGTGGACAACACGTCGATGTACACCAGCTGGGAGGACATGGCGATCGTTCTGGCGGGCCCGCGTTCCGGCAAGTCCCTGTGCTACGCGATCCCGGCCGTGCTCTCGGCTCCGGGCCCGTGCCTTGCGACCTCGAACAAGGGCGACATCCTCGACGTGACCGCCCCGATCCGCAGGCTCGACCATCCGAACGGCCGGATATGGACGTTCGACCCCGAACGCATCGCGGACCCGAACCGGAAGAGCGCGCCGTGGGTGTGGGACCTGATCGCGTCGGTGCAGTCCATCGCCGACGCGAAACGCATCGCCGACTGCTGGCGTTACGCGTCGGGCCAGCCGCAGACCGGCGGCGACGACTTCTTCCCCGGCACCGCCGCCCAGCAGCTCGCCGACTACCTGTTCGCCGCGCATCTGGGAGGCCGTTCCGTGTCCGACGTGTTTCGATGGTGCTCCAACGAGCGCGACACGTCGCCGGCCGACATCCTGAGCGAATACCCGCGCTACGCGGGCATCGCCTCGCGCGTGTCCAGCGTGATCGCGCTGACGCCGGAAACACGAAGCGGCGTGTTCGGCAGCCTCCAGACCATGGTCGCGTTCCTCGCGGACCCCGAGATCATCGACTGGATCGACCCGCACCGTGATACGGAAGGAAACATCGACGAGCGGCGCGGCCTGTTCGACCCCTACGAGTTCGCCACGAGCGAGGACACCCTGTACCTGCTTTCGGCGCAGGGCCGGCCCTCGACCGCGTTGACCGCCAGCCTGACGGCGGTGGTCGCGTTCACCGCGTTCCAACGCGCCCAATCCGAGTTCACCGACAACAACCGCCGTCTGCCGGTCCCGTTGTGCTGCGTGCTGGACGAGGCCGCGAACATCTGCCGCTGGCCCGAACTGGCGGACGTGTACTCGTATTTCGGTTCGGCGGGCATACCGATCATGACGATCTGGCAGAACCCCGACCAGGGCAAGGCCGCGTTCGGCGAGACGAACTTCGGCTCGCTGTTCAACAACGCGAACATCACCGTGTACCTGGGCGGCATCAAGGACGCGAAGTTCCTCGGCGAGATCAGCCAGCTGGTGGGCCAGAGGGAGATCGTGCGCGGCAGCGTCAACATCGACGGCACCGGACGGCGCAGCGTGAACAACTCGATCCAGAAGGAAAACATCCTCGACGTTTCCGACCTGACCGAATGGCCCGTCGGACGCGCGCTGCTGCTCGCATCCCAATCCCGAGCGCAGATCGTCAAGACCCTGCCATGGACGGGCAACAGGCAATGGGCCGACGCCCTGGCGCAAGCCAAGGCGAAAGCCCGAGACGAGCAGAGAAAGGCCGCATAATGAGCGAACACACCTCGAACACCACGTCCGGCCCTGATGGGGAGGAATGGGAGCGCGCGATCGGTGCAGCCAGAACCCTGCTGTCATCGGACTGCGGATGGCTGGAACTGTTCACCCGCGCCATCCTGGAGGAGAAGGGCGTGCCCTACGGCAAGGGACTGCCTAACCCCGAAGCGCCGCACATCCCCGAGGACAAGGAGATCGAAGAGGAAACCATACCGGGCCAAGGCGAGCCGACGCCGACCGCACCCGTGATGCCGGCCGGCCGGCACGCGGCGGAACCCATCCGATCGGGGATTCCGGCCGATGCCGGGGAAACCGGCAACGGCTACGAGAAACCGCCGGAAGACGCAACGGACCGTGACGACACCCCTCCAAAGGACGATGCGGAGGAATCCGACACCCGTATACCGCCCGCGCAGGAAGGGAAGACGGATCTCGGCCGGGACGAATCCGGCGACCTCGATCCCGCGCGGGCCAGGGACGTGTCAGGCCAGTTCGGAGCGCGAATGCGGCGCAGCGAGACCTACTACCCGAACCTCGCCGCGTTCGTGGAAAGGTTCGTAGCCAACGTGTTCTGCTACCACCAGAGCGCAAGCGTGAACATGCAATGGGTGCCCGACTGGTGGCGCTATCCGGCGCTCGTGTTCCCGCTCGACGCCATGTGGCGCGCCTATGAGAACTCGCGCAAGGCACCCGGCCAGATGATGATCTTCTACATACAGGCGGCGTCGATGCTCGACCGCGTTTTCGACAAGGACCGTGGCATCGTCGCCAGCCTCGACTGCAAGCAGCAGCTCACCAGGAAGGGCGAACCGCTGCCCTGCGAACGCCCGAACCGTGCATGGCGCGAACCGATCCTGGAAACGTTGTCGGTCCCCGCCGCGAACGACAAGAGCGACAAGGAAACCACCACGACAAGGAGAAGGAACAATGGCTCAATCTGATCCCGAGGACGGCTTCGACCAGATCATGGTCCAGAGCTGGAACAGCGTCGCCCAGCAGCTGCGCACCCTGCACAACGAGCTGAGCGGCGACCGCGCGCGCCGCAGGGAACGCGCCGAACGCGCCGTCCAGAACGAACGCTACGAGCAGACCAGACGGCAGCAGCAATCCATCCGCCTCGAACAATGGGAGATGGACAACAGGGAACGCCTCAACAAGGGGTTCGAGTCCACCCTGAACGCGACCGTGCTTGCCGACGGCGACGGCTGGAGGAAGATGCGCGACTCGTCCCTCTTGCAAGGATGGATGGTCGCCGACCAACTGGAGGGCAACGACCCCGGCTTCCGCAGGCAGATCATCGAGGCGAAGGCCCGGCTGAAGGACGAATGGTCGAAACGCCACCCGGAAACGCACATCGACGCCGCAGCCGACCAATTGACCAACCACGTGAACATCACCTACACCGACCAGTCGCCCGCGTTGCAGGCCACCCTGAACGCCTTCAACACGGCCGGCGTGCCCGTGGACCTGCGACGGATGGAGGACGCGCAGGCGTTCCAGGCCGCGCACGGCGACGACGCCACGTTCTTCGTGGACTCGCGGCTCACCGGCCAATGGACGGGCTACGACCACGACAGGATCGTTGACGCCGTGATGTGCGCGCCGGTCAACGGCGTGGACGACGCCGCCTCCCGGATCAGCTTCCTCAAGGACCAGGGCCTGCCGGAATCCTCGCACGCGGACAACAGGGCCACGGGAGACGAGCCCGGCGCCGCCAGCGAGGTCGAACGCACCGAGAACGCGGACGCCGCACCCATCATCGGAACCACCGCGCCCGTGAAGGCTCATACGAAACCCGCCGCCGATGAGCGCAAACCGGCATCCGAACCCGAGCCCGAGACCACGGGAGGCGGCGACCTCGCCACCGGGGAGCCCGACGGATACGAGGAAATGCCACTCGACCTGAACGAACCCGAGTCCTGGTCCGGCCCCGACCCGTTCGGCGAATACAGCCCTGCCATGGAATCGTCCATGAACCCCACGGACCAGCCGATACCCGACCGGACCAACGTCCCGATGCCGCAGATCCTGCAACCCGAGACCAACGGCAACGCACGCTGACGCCGATGCCGGCGCACCCCTTTGCCATGAGGCGAGCGGGGTGCGCCGGCATCGGATGGCCGTATCATGGTGTCAACGGCTTTCGGAACCGGAAAGGACGAGCATGGCACACGTGACGTTGGATCTGTCGAAATATGACGCCCTGACCGCCTACAAGGGTCTTCCCGACGAGAAGGAGGAGAACCCGGCGCGGTTCTTCCCCGACACCACGTCGGTCCGCCGTTGCGTGCGCGAACGCATGTCCGTCATGGGTCTCGATGCCGCCGAACTCGCCGGGAGAGCCGGGGTTCCCCTCTCAAGCGCCGAAGAGCTCGCGGAGACCGGTCTGACCTCCATCCGCTACGTGTACAGGATGTTCGACCTGCTGCACATCCGCACCGAAACGCTGCCGTCCGCCTACGCGGGGAGACTGCTGTGAGGGAACTGCACGCCTGGGAGAACGGGCATCATGTGGGCGTGTTCTCGGAAGACGACGAGGAGCGCATATCGTTCGCGTACGACGCGAACGAGGGTCTGCCGATCAGTCTGAGCCTGCCCAGAACCGGCGGATGGAGAGACCAGGCACCGCGTAACTTCCTGGACAATCTACTGCCCGACAATCCCAACGTCCGCCAGGCCATGCGTGAGCACCTGAATGCCTCCTCGGCCGGCGTCTTCGATCTGCTGGACCGGGTTGACGCCACCGGCGGACTGGTGTTCTCCCTCTCCCCGGAACCTCCAATCCCATCGCCGACGCTTCGTCTGATCGCCGATTCCCAGATAGCCAACGAAATCGACCGCATCGAGCGGACCAGGAACTACTGGTGGGACGAGGACAGCCACTGCCGGTTCTCCTTGGGAGGGGCGCAGGGCAAGTTCACACTGTCCCGCGTGGACGGCAAGTGGTATTGGCCGGATATGATGCTGCCCTCCACCCACATCGTCAAACCGAAGCCCCATGATCTTCCCGAGGCGACCAAGGTGGAACTGGCGACGATGCGATTGTCGGAACTGTGCGGCATCGACACGCCGGCACGCGGCGAGATCACGGCGCAGCGCAAGACGGCCTATATCGTGGAACGGTTCGACCGTCGCCTGGAGGAAGGCCGAATCGTCCGACTGCGGCAAGAGGACTTCCTGCAGGCGTTGGGATTGCCGACCCGCGACAAATACGATCCGTCGGCCGACGACTGCCTGGAACTCCTGCAACGCATCGACGCGTCAGGCTCCCTGTCCTACCGGTGGCTCGAAAGGCTGGCCTTCAACACGTCGTCCGCCAACAGCGACGCACATGCGAAGAACTATTCCCTGATCCTCGACCCCGCATCGGGGATACGCCTGTCTCCCCAGTATGATGCGGTCGCCACCAGGTATTGGCCCGAGTTCAATTGGGAACTCGCCATGCCGTTGAACAAGGATCACGCCTTCGCGGAGCACACCACGCCCCAGGATTGGGAGGATCTGGCGACACGTCACGGTCTCGATGGTTCGAGGGTGGCCGATATGGCCCGGCGTATGGCGGGGAAGGTTCTCGCCAGCATATCCGAATCCTGCGAGGGGCTGGACTCGCGGATGGCCGATCGCCTGAACGCGTGCTGGATGAAGGCGAACGAGTCCATCGAGCCGATCATGCCGGGAGACGAGCCGGTGAACGCTCCCGATCCAGCATCGGCTTTGCCTGATTCGCTCGGTTTTCCTTCCTCGGGCCGTACCATCTGAGCTTTTTCCGGGAAGCGTCCTAACAGCGGGGCCGGCTCTCCTCGTCAGAGGCGACCATGCTCCATAGACCGTATTCCGGCGCGATTCCGTAGCGTTCGCGCAGCATGTCGAACGTGTGCAGGCCCTCGCGCATCGCTGCCCGGTATTCGTCGTCGTCCGCCGCGCTGTTGAGGTTGGCGGCGATGGCGAACGCTTCGGATACGAGGCGTTCCATGTCGTGCGTGGACAGATTCTCCGGGTGTCTTTCTCGTCCGTCATCGAGGAACGGCGGGCGGTTCTCCATCGCGGCGCGCCATTCCTGGACGGCGAGGCTGCGGCTTCTGGCATCGTCCGCCCAGTCGTCGCGCAGTCGTTTCAATCGCATGTCGTCGCCGAGCTCGAAGGCGTTGAACCGTTCCATCCACCCATCCGTGCTATGCCACGTGATCCGGTAGCCGACCACCTGGCCGGGGTCGGTGAACGAGTCTTTGGCGGTTCCCCTGCGCAGCCTGGGGTCGATGGAGAAGCCTTCCCTGCGCACGCGGCGTATGAACTCGTCCTCGCTGCGCGACGCCTTGGCGCACGCCTCCACGATCCGGCCGACATACTGGCGCGGCATCGTGGAGGCGGCGACCGCCGTGACGAGCCGGCTCCTCGCTTTGCCGTCCAACGCCTCCCATCCCTCGTCGTCGCCGTACCTGTTCCGCGCCTTCCATTCGGCCCATTGACGCCATTGCCCGTACTGCCAGCTGACGCGCGTGCCGGTGTCGGAGCGTGCGAGCCCGACCAGTTCGGGGCGTGATTTCTCCATCCGCCTGCATGATCTCTGCGCGTTGATCCGGTCGTGGTACGGGTTGATCCACTCGTCGTCGGCGGCGAGCTGCACCATGATGTGCACGTGGTCGTTGCCGTTGGCGGACAGTCCGTGGCGGACCGCGAGCCATGTGACGCCCTGATCGTCGTCGCCGTCGATGATGTTCATGCGCGTCAGATAATCGCGGATGACGGCCTCCCATTCCTGATCGGTCAGTATGCCCTGGCCGGCCTTGATGGCGAGCGAGCAGTGCCACACGCGCTTCCTGCCATGCTCTCGTTCGGGGTTGTTCTTGCCTCGCATGTCGGGCGGGAACGGATCGTCCTTGCGTTCCCTGACGCGGTAGCGTCGGTCGAACCTGCGGCCTATCCCTGCATACGACGCCGCCGGCCTGCCATCCATGTCAAACGAGGGAAACATGTCGCCGCTCGCGCACACGAGATGCTGGTCGGTGTGCTCGTTGCGCCGTCCCCTGCCGAACAGGTAGCGCACCAGGCCGGCCGGGTCCGAACCCCTGACGATATTCGGTATCATACGATGATTCTCCGCCCGCGCGCCCGGCACGGCGGCGCATGGCGTCTATGAGAGATATGCGTCCTTTGCCGGCACGGCCACTTCGATAGAATTATCGGAAACGGATAAGGAGCTTTGATGGAACCGGTGAGGAGCGATACGACGGCGGATAGGCGCACGGCCGTGGAACTGGCGAAGCGGCTGCTGGTCGATTCGATCTGGCGCACCGCCAAGATCGAGGTTGATGGCGTCACCTTCCCCGACACGCAGGAAATCTTCGACGGGCGCGCGCCCGAGGGTATGAGCGTGGACGATATAGTCACGGTGAACAACATCAAGCGCGCGTGGAGATTCCTGCTCGAGAACATCGACTATCCGGTCGATTGGCAGTACATCCGCGAATACAACCGCATCATCGGCGAAGGCCTCGTGCGCGACGCCGGCCGCTTGCGTGAATACGGCGTGAGGATCGGCGGCACGGGATGGGTGCCGGAGATTCCCGCCGTCGAATCCTCACGGGAAAGGGTTCGCGGCATCCTGGAGGAGTCGGAAGGGGAGGACACTGCGATGCTGCTGTTCGGCGCGGTCACGCGGGGACAATGGTTTTCGGACGGCAACAAGCGCACCGCGTTGATGGTTGCCAACCACCAGCTCATACACGACGGCATCGGCGTCTTCTCGATCCCTCCCGAAGACAAGGCGCAGTTCGTCTCCATGCTCCTGCGCTACTACGAGACGGGCGACTACTCCCGGCTCTCCGATTGGCTCTCGCAGAACGCCGTCGGCCATGTGCCCGGCGGGCTGACTCTGGCCCAATCGTCTGGGGTCGTGGAAAAGACGAATGATGCCGTGAACGGAATGGGCATCGTGCCCGGTGTTCCCCTCGACGGCCTCGATGGAGGTTCCGGCTTACTGAGGTGACGGTCGTGGCGTCCGGGGGGGGGGAGTTTGCTCCCGAACGCCACGGGATTATTTACGGTCGGCTTGCGTGATGATGACTTCGGGCCGGCCTATAAGTTTCCGGCGCTGCCGCACCGTGCGCGCGGCCGTTGCCTCGTCGCGTTCGCTGGCGTGCATCTCGCGGTTCACGTTGTGCGCGATCCGGTTCACATTGACGCCGATACGACGGACCTGTGCGCCGATGTCCCTGATCGCCGCGACGGTGGGCGGACTCGGCTGGCACAAGCTCGCGTACGGGGCATGGCGTCTACGCAGCCGATGATCTCGCGGGGTGTCGGGCCGCGCCCTTCTCCCAATCCTCCTTGACGGACGTGGACCCCACGCACGATGACCCTGACGACGTGGTGATCGAATACTACGACCGCAGCTACCTGCTGTTCAAACTCTATGAGCGGGCGGTCATCCAACACGACTACGATGCCGCGCCATTCGTATCGGATGGCGTCATCGACGTTGACTCGTTCACTTCGTTCTACACCTCCGTGCGCAACCGGCGCATGAGCCGCGCAGGCAAGGTCCTCGAAATCCATATCGCCCGCATCCTCGACGCGCGCGGCATCGAATACGAGGCGCAGGCCAAGACGGAAAACGGAAAGAAACCCGATTTCCTGTTCCCCTCGCAAGCCGCCTACGAGGATCCGGCGTTCCCCGAGGAACAGCTGCGTATGCTCGCCTCGAAAACATCCATCAAGGATCGTTTCCGCCAGGTCGCCGACGAAGCCAACCGGATCAGGGACAAACACCTGTTCACCCTGACTCCCGGCGACGTGACCCATCCCAAGCTCGCCCAACTCGATGAACTGCACATCCACTTGGTCATGCCCAAGGTAGTCAAGGAATCCTATGACGACCTGATCCAGGGAGAAACCATGACGTTCTCCCGGTTCATCGAAGAAATCCAAGGACTGCAAGCGGACCGTCCGCAAAGCCTGACCCTCCTCTGACCGGTTCGCGTCATCAGGCACTCCCAGACTGCCCGATGACGGCATCGAGATGGTCTATCAGCTCCCGGCATTGCCGGACGGCGTAGGACGCCGATGCCTCGTCCTCGATGGTCGCGTTCATCTCCCTGTTCGCGTTGTGCGCGATCTGGTTGACGTTTCGGCCGATGCGGCGCAGCTGGTATTCGATATCCCTGAGCGCCTGGACGGTGGGCGAATCATGTTCCTCCTCCTCGACTTGAAGTCTTCCCTCCAACAGCTTCACCGCTTCGATGATGGTGAGGGATACCGTCTGGTTCCTTTTCTTGGCGGCGGCGCGGATCATCGCGGCTTCCTCCTCGTTCGCCATGAGATGCACTTGGATGGAGCGCTGCGCGCCGCCGCCTTTGCTGCTTCTTTTACGCATTATTCTTTTTCCTCTTCCATCGGCCTTCGGCACTCGGGTTGTTGCTCCTGCGCCGAAGGGCGCTGGAGGTGCTGCGTTCGGTTCATGTACATGAACCGTCTAGCTTGCTTACCTTCGATTTGATGGGCATCTCCATGTGGATGTCCATGGACATATCCATGTGGATGTCTATGGACGTGTCCATGTGGGTATCCATGGACATATCCATATGAGCGCATAGGAAAACGCATGAGGGTGGATGATCGTTCGGGGTGATGCCTTCTTCCACGAATGGGAAGGGGCTCTTCCTTTTTTTGGAATGTCATCTTCCCGCATCCTTCGTCTTGAGCTCCTTGAGCAGCATCGTCGCGTTGTCGCGGATGCTCGCGTCCGTGAGCGGGGAGAGCTCGTCCGCATAGGAGCGGCAGAGGAGCGCGTACACCCGTTCCCGCACCCAGGCGCTGCGCGCGATGCCCAGCTTGAATGCGGCCCGGCACAGCATCTCGTATTCGTCGCCGGTGAGCATGACATTGAGCTGGCGTCCCCGCTTCAGCGGATGTTCGGGGTCGGGGTCGGTGCGGTACACGTCGTTCCAATCGGTGGTGCCGGGGGCGAGTTCCGTGTAGCTGAACGGCTGGATGGCGTATCTCACGAAACGGGATTTGGGTATGCCCGTCTTGGTGGAGGCCTCGGCAAGCAGATTGAACAGCTCCTGGTCCATGAGGACCCGGAAGGCGTGGCTGTATCGTCGCATGGTTTCATCGTCTCCTTGGTCGTTGCCGTGCCCGGCGCGGCATGGTGCGTCGGGCACGGATGGTTGGCGTTTGGTCAGCGGTCGAAATCGAACGCCGTGCCGCGTTCCTTGTCGATGCGGATGGCCGCGTCGAACTTCTTCCCGGATTTGGATGTGAAGCCCTTCAGGGTGACGGATTGTCCCGCGAGGAGCCTGCGCGCGGTCTGGTCGGTGATGGTCTTGCCCGCGATGCGCGCGAACATCTTCCATCCGCAGCCTGCGGTCGTGGCCCACTTGCCGTCCTTGGTCTTCTCGGTCTTGTTCGTAGAACACTGCCACATCCGGCCGGTTTTCCTCACCGGCTGGCCGCAGCGCGGGCAGTCGCCCCATTCCTGCGCGTCGGTGAGGCGTTCGCCTTCCGTGGTGGCGTGCAATTGCCGGCCCTTGCGTTCCACGAGTTTGGAGCGCACGAGCTTTTCGATGGTGTCCGCGCGGGTGGCGGGTGTGCCGATGCCGCCGGAATGTGATTCGTCGTCATCGAGTGCCGCCTTGAGGTTTTTGTCCTCCACGCACCGGCTCGCGTGCTCCATCGCGGCCAGCAGCGTGGCCTCGGTGAACGGTTTGGGCGGCCGGGTCTCGCCTTCCTCGACCGTGACCTTCCCGACCGGGCGAATGACGCCGCCTTCCATGAGGTTCGATGGGATCACGTTCCTTCCTCCCGCCGGGTTCGCGGTTTCCTCGTCTTCCGGTTCGGGCCCGTGGCCGGTTTCGACGGCCTTCCATCCTGCGGATACGGTCTCGTCGGAACGACTGGAGAACTCCCTGTCGGTGTCGTCGGAAAGCCGGGCCTTCACCTCGGTGACGATGTGCACATGGTCGTCGCCCACGGCCTCCCACATGCGGCGCACGATGCGTGTCATCACCTTGCGCTCGTCATCGTCCAGGCCTTCCAGCTTCCCGGCGTCCAATTGCATGGTCGGCAGTATCGCGGTGTGGCCGGCCACCTTCGCGTCATTGACGGCCAGCTCCGGGCGCGGGTGTCCGGGTATGCCCTCGCGGGTGACGAACCCTTGGGCGAGACGGCCGGATTCGAGGAGCGCCGTGAGCGTTTCGAGGTCGTCATGCGTGATGTACCGGCTGTCGGTGCGCGGATAGGTGGCGAGTTTGAGTTCGTAGAGGTGCTGCAACGCCGCGAGCGTGCGCGCGGCGGTCATGCCGTACATGCGGCTCATGTCCTTCTGCAATCCGGTCAGGTCATACAGGCGGGGCGGCCGGTCGTTCACCCGCCTCCGGTTCACGGACATGATGCGGAAGCGGCCGTGTTCGGCCTGGCCGCACAGCAGCATCGCCGCATCCTTGCTGTCGATCCGTTCGCTGGAGAGCCGCCATCCGCCCATGTCCGCGATCACGGTCCAGAACGGCACCGGTTTGTGGTTCCTGATCTGCCGGTCGCGTTCCGCGATCATGGCGAGCGTCGGCGTCTGCACGCGGCCCACGCTGAACCGTGCGTTGTAGAGCAGCGAGTACGCGCGGCTCGCGTTCATGCCGATCAGCCAGTCCGCCTTCGACCTGATCTCCGCCGACCATGCGAGCCCTTGGTATTCGGATTCGGGTTTCATCGCCCGCCACGCGGCCTGGATGGCCTCCGCCTCCAGGCTCGCCACCCACAGGCGCAGTTCCGGCTTGTGAGAGCCTTCCATGTCCGCGATGCGGCGGAAGATGGCCTCACCCTCGCGGTCGGGGTCGCAGGCGTTGACGAGGCAATCCACATCCGCGCGCCGGATCAATTGCACGATCTGCCGGTAGCGGGAGCCGGCACCGCGCTCCTCGCTGATCTTCCACCGCCAATGGCCGGACGGGTCCACCGGCAGCGTGTCCAGACTCCATTTCCTCCAATCCCTGTCCTTGTAGTCCTCGGGCATGGCAAGGTCGATCAGGTGGCCCTGCGCCCACGTCACGAGCAGCTGGCCGCACTCATAGCATCCGTCCCTTTGGACGGGCGCGGCGCACAACGCCTGCGCGATGGCCGTGGCGACCGATTTCTTTTCCGCGATGACGAGTCTCATTCGCGTTCCTTCCGATTTTCTGGATTCCTTGATTCTTGTCCGACATGCGAGGACCGGCGCGGGAATCCCTTCCCGGCCGGCCCTGGATGGAAAGGCGTCGCCAAGGTCAGGCGGCGAAGCCGAGCAGCGGCGCGAACACGGCGGCGATGGCCAGCACCGCGATCAGCATGAGGATGACGCCGGCGATCCACGCGATGGCCGTCACCAGCGTGCGGCTCCAGGTCTGTCCGCCGGATTCCACGATCATCGGGCTGCCCATGCGTTTGCCGATGATCGCGCACACGCCCGAGGCGACCACGCACAACAGCACGAGCACCACCTGGAGCATCCCGTTGAGCTCGACCAGCCACGTCCACAGGCCCATGAACCAGCCGGCGAGCATAGAGAGAAACGATTCCATTGATTTTCCTTTCACCTGATTGGAACGACGCTTCCGATTCTCGGCCGCAAAACGGCCGGACACGGGGCACGGCGTCTACACGCCCCGCCTTCCGCCATGGGGAATGTAGACGCCATGCCCCGTGGAACGCGCGACGGGAAGGCAGACTCGCCTTGACGGAAAAACGAGCGAAAGGAAGATCGTCGTGGCGAACAACCAGAACACCATGCGCGACATGAAACGCAGCATCCTCAAGGCGGTGCGCGACAGCCAGAAGACGAAACAGGATGCGATGGACGAGTACGTGGCGGCGCGCGTCAACATCAAATCATTGGAGGAACGTCTGGAAGAGGCCCGCGAGAAGGCCACCCTGCTGCGCAGGAAGGCGAAGGACGCGGGAAACACCAGCGCCGAACTGAAAACGGCGGACGACCTCATAGACGCGCGATGGACGGGGACGGAAGACGGATCACCCGAAAACACGGATCCGGGAACCGTGAACCCCGAGCGGGAGCATCCGGCCATGGAAGGAAACATGGAAGGCGGCATGCCGGGCGAGCCGAACCGTTGGGAAGGCGGTGAATCGTGAACCGGCCGGAACCGCGGCCGCTGCCGAAACCGCTGCGCGTATTGTGCCTGCTCGTCGCCGCGCTCCTCGTGTGCTCGCTGGGCGTCATCGTCGCCAACCACCAGCCGTCAACGGCCGGCGACGACCACGGTTCCGCAACGGACGCGAAACAGGAGTCCACGGGCAAAAGGAAAACGGAATCGAGCCCGCAACGGTACGCCGGCCTGGAGGCGGCGGGAATCCCGGTTCCCGGCGACTGGTCTCAGCGCACCACCGCGTTCCCCATTGACACCCACAAGGACGGCACCCGCACGCTCTCCGAAAACGCGGACGGCATCACGCTGCACAATGGTTCCGGCCCGATCGACACCGCATTGGAAACGGTGGACGCGCTGCTCGATCCAAACGGCAGCGACGACGAATGGCGCAAGGACGTGTTCGCGCTGCTCGGCGACGACGGTGCCGGGGAGAGCCATCCGGTCTCCGACGCGCCGCGCTGGTGGTGGACCCAGCGCCGCTTCCGCGCCGGATCCGTATGCTCGGGCCAATACGATGACAAGTACGTCAACTACGCCTACACCTGCACCTCCGACGGCAGATGGGAGGGCTCGGATACGGATGCCATCCAGTCCCAGCCGTTCTGGACGACGAAGGAAACCAGCTTCCCGATCCCGGAAGGCGGCGGACCGTCATCCACGACGGATCCGCAGCAGACCGTCAGCCAGGCGTACAACACGGTGCTCTTGCCGATGGACGACGGCAACTGGCACGTCACCGTCTACTGCCCGGCCGCGCTCGACGCGCCATTGCTGGACAAGGACGCCAACGAGCTCGACCCCGATCAGGTGAAGGCCGGCGACGAGGCGTACACGGTGATCTCCGCCACCGGATACGGCACGGTCCAGCACCCCTGCCGGACCGTGGAGGTCGTGGTCGGCGGGCAGAAGCCCTTCTGGTCGCTGAGGAACACGCAATGAGCCGGACCAGCCGCCATCGGATCCTCGCGGCCATGCTCTCGGCGTGCCTGCTGTCCCTGCTCGGCGGATGCACGCCGTTGACCGTGCTCGCGGTCCTCGGCGGCTGCAAGGACGGCGGCTCCACCGGATCGTCGGGAGGCACCACGGGAAGCGTCGTCACCGGCGAGGTGCGTGACGGCATGACCATCGCGCAGACCAAGGCGTGGTTCAACGGATCCGACGGGCCCGACAACGTGTGCCAGGCCTATCCGGACGGGCAATGCACCTGGTGGGCGTGCATGAGAGGCCATAAAATCGGATTGGACGTGGGCTCCTACTGGGGCAACGGCGGCGACTGGGCCGCCAGCGCCACCGCCGCCGGATGGAAGACCACCCGCACCGATCCCGTGGCCGGCAGCATCGTCAGCTACCCGCCCGGCGTGGCCGACGCGGACACCCTCTACGGGCACGTCGCCATCGTGGAAAGCGTGGACGCCAAGGCCGGAACCGTCACGATCAGCGAGATGAACGGGCGCGGCGGCCTGGGCATCGTCAACCACCGCACGCACAGGATCGACGTCGGCGCGGTCTACATCCTGCCCAACGGCAGTGTGTCCACCAATGGTTCCACCGGCACGGATTCCGCGTCATCCGGTTCCGATTCGTCCGATTCGTCGTCCTCCTCTTCGGATCCGGTGGAGGCGGCATGGACGTGCTCCAGTTCCGACTCGGGCTCCACGGACGTGGTGGTGGACTACGACGGCGACGGCACCCACGCCACGCCGGAACAGGCCCGGGCCATCGCCAGGAAGATGATCGCCTCGTACAAGGACTGGGGCGACGGCGACTATGACGCGCTCGTATGGTTGTGGAACAAGGAATCGGGATGGCAGTGGAATGCCACCAACCCGAGCAGCGGCGCTTACGGCATACCCCAGGCGTTGCCCGCGTCGAAACTGGCATCGGCCGGCGATGACTGGAAGGACAACGCCGCCACCCAGATCAGATGGGGATTGAACTACATCGCCGGACGGTACGGCAGCCCCAGCGCCGCCAAGACGTTCTGGCTCGCCCACAACAACTGGTACTGAGGAAAATCTCGGCGGAATCATCTGACCCGTAGACGCCATGCCCCGCGCGACCGCCCGTATGGGCTGATGATCGGAGCCATGCCCGCCGGACGGCGCGGCACCGATCATCCAAGGGAAGGAAGGACGCATCATGCTGATGGAACCCGATGAATACACGTCCCAGGAACGGGCCCTGACCGACAAGGCGAAGGAGCTGATCGAGCAGCACGAGCTCGACTGGGGCAACGGGGAATGCTTCATCCAACGCGACGCCGGCCACAGCGAACTGTACATGACGCTGGAGGCCCCCAACCACGCCACGGTCGCGGTCACGGTGCCGGCCGAGGCGGACGAGAAGGGGCTGAGGCGCGCCATGGCGGACGGGCTCCTCGACTTCGACCCCGACGAGGAGTTCGACGAATGCTGGTCCCGCGAGTTCGCGGCACGCAACGGGTTCACGCCCTCCGGCTTCCTGTCCGGCCTCCAGGAAGACAAAGCGTATTTCGGTCTCCGATCTGAGGCGTTGCTTCATCCCGGTCAAAGCAACGCCGGGCAAGGCAACGAAACGATTGCGGAGATCCGCTGGACGGAGGAGGACCTTCGGCACTGGCTGAAAGACCATGACTGGCCCGACAACAACGAGAACATGGACGCGATGCGCGACATGATCTCGGCCAGGGAATTGCGGGACCGCAGCATCGAGGAGGGATGGGAGATCATCGACGCGATGGTGGACGACGGCCGGCTCGCCCGCAAAGACGAAGGCGAGAAGGCCGAAACGTCCGAAACCTACGATCCCGCGAACCCGGCCGACCCGTTGAGCATTGCCGATACGTCTGCCTCGGCCGCAGCCACACGATAAAAGACCCGAGCGAAGGAGCATCATCATGGCCGGATTGAAGGACTACCAGATCAGCGTGTACGTCGCCAACCTGGGCAAATACGTGGAGGGCGTGTTGCAGGGCGCGTGGATCACGCTGCCCATGCCCGCCGAACGCTTGCAGGACACCCTGAAGACCGAGGTGGGATTGGGCGGCCGGTACGAGGAGTACGCGATCCACGACTACGAGGGCGGGGAAGGACTGCTCGCCACCGTGGCGAATCCCGGCGAATACGAGTCGCTGACGGACCTGAACCTCATGTGCCGCGCGTTCGAGGCGCGCGAGGACGACGACCCGGACGTGTACGAGAAGGTGCAGGCGGTCCGCGACGATCTTGACGCGGTCCCGCGCACCCCGTTGCAGTACGCGAACCTCGCGTTGAACTCGGACGAGATCCCCTATCACTCTTATGATGCGCCGTCCTCGGCCGAATCGAAGGAGGCGAAGTATGCCTGGACCGCCGTGAACCATGGGTGGGCATCGGATGCCGTGTGGTCCATGTTCGATACGGGGCTCGGCTATCTGATCGATATGGAGATGTACGGCCGGGACCTCAAGCTCGACGGCGATGTGTCGCTTGGCGACAACGGCTATCTGGAGGACGCGGACTGGCCGAGCGATATCGACGGCCGGTACTCGCGCGAGGAGATCGCCGAGGAGGTCGAATGGCTGGATGATTTCGACGCGAAGACCGGTTCGCCGGCCGCGTTCGACCTCGCCTCGCTCGTCCAGCCGGGCGAACGCATCGCGGACTACACGATTTCCGGCACCGGCACGAACTGGGGAGCCCCCTCATACCAGTGCATCGTGGAGGAGGGTTCCACCGATATCCATGCCGCGCTTGAGGACACGATGCACCGGATCATCGACGCGCGCGCCGCTACTGGCGACGCCGTGGACGTGCTGCGCGAGACCATGGGCGCAATGCCCGCAGCGTCCGTCGGCGAAGACGACGGCGTGAGCCCGATCGACCTTGATCTGGGATATGTGCTGCCCGGTGCCGTCACCTCGTTCGCGGAACGCGCGCAGGCGTGCGACCCCTCGGACCCGCTGAATATGACCGATACGGCCGGTTCCGGCCTTTCCAAGTGAGAAAGGGCGAGCGAGATGGCCTTGACGCCTTTTGACATGGAGGGTGTGAACCGCGACCTGCTCGCGGCCGGGAATCCCGCCAAGCCCGACATGCAATCCATCCTGCGCAGGAACGCGCGCGATCTCGTGCTGGGGAACGCGATTCTGGTCTCTTCCGTCGATGCCAAGGAATTGGAGTTCGGCGTCCACATGGCGTATTCCGACGCGGACGGCGGCTTCGACACCGATCCGAGCGAGGACGTGTGGTTCGAGGCGTCCTCGCTCCCGATTCCCAATGAACGCCCTGATCTGCCTCCCGACAACGCGCTCAGGATCAGGGTCACGGACGTGCTGACCGAATACGGGTTCACGGACATTGACGTGAAAGCCCCGGACAGGACGCCGGAAGGCATCTGGATCGGTTTCGAGGCCATGCAGCCAGTCAGGCTCGACGTGACCTCGGCCCAGGAAGGGCGTTCCGTTTCCTTCACCCTGACAGCAGCCGAGGCCAACGATTGGCGTTCCGGCCGTCTCGACGCGCACGGCCTCTCACGCATGGCCGTCGAACGGGTTCTCGCCAGGCCGGGCGACACGGTGACGCTCGCCTACGGGGATTCGCTGTTCCGGCCGGCGGTGATGTGCGACGGTTCGGGAAGGCTTCCCGAGCATCGCGTCAAGGCCGGTATCGGCACGTTCGTCATCGGCCGTGAAAGCGAGGCGGTCATGCCCGAGATACTGCGGATCGACCGCACTGTTGACCCACGAGACCCGCTCGTGATCGAAAAGGCGTTCGGAAAGGAGAACGACATGGAGAACGGGAATGTCCCCGAATACTGGAAAGGCCTGATGGACGAGGCCGATCTGCCGTTGGCGGGCATCGTGCGCGAGCACGGCGGCGGGTTGATGGACTTCCACCGCATGAAGGGCATCGAACGCCTGACCGGTTCGAGTGACTGGGATTTCTACTCCTGGACGGTGGAAAATTACGACGATGACCTGCTCGACGTGTGCGAACGGGAGAACGCCGCCGACGTGCTCGCCGACTTGCAGGCATGGTGGAAAACGAGCCAGCCCGACATGCGGCAACACGTGGACGAGATGATGGCGGGCATCGACGCGGCCATGGAACCGCTCGACAAGCGCCTGTACGCCGCCGCCGAAAAGGAGTTCAAGGAGCGCGCGTTGGACCCGGACGGGGAATGCTACCAATTGGACGGCGGCACGTTCATCTCCCAGGAATCATTCGACGGCATCTGCGGCGACCAACGCGACCGCTACATGGCATGGAAGAACCAGGCCGAACCCGCCAGACTCGTGAGCGCATGGGACGACCCCGCACGCCTGGACCGGCTCGTGGGCGACCTGATCGACGCGGACGATGGCGGCGGATGCTTCTACACCGACGCGCAGCCCATCGACTACACGCAGGGCATGGATTACAGCCCACAGCAGCTGGCCGCAGACAGCGGGCTGGGAGATACGGTCCCGCTGGCGTGTGAGTCCAACGCTTCCTACAGCCTCGCGCACCACCCCGATATCAAATTCACCGCCACCGGGTCTCCCGACGGCAGAAAGGCGCTGGAGGTCTCGGCTCCCGGTTCCGCCCGTCATGCGCTAATCACGGCCAAACCCGGAACGTTCGACGTGAGCCTGCATGACGAGCGCGGCATCGTGTCCGGCGAATCCTTCCCTTACGAGGCAAACGATTCCTGGACGTACCGGCTTTCCGGCCAGGCGTTGCGCGGCGCGCTGGACCTCGCCGTCGGCTGGGCCGACCCACAGGAAACGTCTCTTGAGACCGCAGGGCTCGGCCTCGCGTTGGATGACGGCATGGAAACGACACACGGCCGCTGACGCCGTACGGCAACGACGAACAGAACCAAGGAGCACACGATGGACATGAATTGGATCGACGAGATTCGGGATCCCGAACCCCGCAAACGGTACATCTACAACGCTGACGACTACGACCCGCAATACGGGGACCCGTATTACCGTGAACACAGCACCCGCGCCGACAGCCTGTGGCGGCTGTACGAGGAGAGCGGCACGTCGATCACGTTCGATGCCTTCGCGGACGAATCCCGTCAAACCGATTACAGGATGGAGACCGGCGCTCTGCGTGATTTCTTCAATGGATCCCAGTCGGCGCTCTCCTCGTACAGGAACCCGATGGGAGGCAACCCGCTGATCGCGTTCGGAAGCATAGGCCGATGGGACGGCGAACGCACGGGCATATCCTCGTTCGAGACCTTCGATGATCTGATGAACGGCGATGATTCCCCGTTCAAGGACTGCGAGATCGACCACATCTGGGACGAGAACGGAATCCTGAAGATGCGCGGCCACCACCACGACGGCAGTGTGGAGGTGGAGATACGCCAGCTCACCGACCAGGGATGCGAGGCATTGGAATCCTACGAGCAGTCATGGGCTGGCGAACCGTTCGACGCCGCAGGCCGCCACTACGACGGCGGCAAGGAATCCGTGGACCGCTTCTGGAACGACCTGAAAACCGATCGGGGCCTGGCCGTGGAGCCCCGGTACGTGGAACTCGCGTTCGGATGCCCGCCCATCGAATGGGACATCGATGCCAGGGTGAGGGACTTCGCCGAACGCATGGGCGACGAATATACGAGCCTGTACGAGCAGGACACGACCGGCATCAAGGGCGGTGATTTCGAACGTTTCGGCGCGTTCGCGGACAATCACCTCGGCTTCATACGCGCCCTGACGAAGGCCAGGGGCATGGATCCCATCAGCAGCGACCGGGAGATAGCCGCATTCCTCAACACATTCGACAAGCTCGCCGCGATGCCCGAACCATCACCGGCATCACAGGAAAAGGACGAACTGTCCGCCGGAGTATGCGATCCGACCGACCCGACGATGGGCTGCCTGCAACCGGATTCGCCGGCAGCCATCCGATAGACGCGAAAGGAGTCCATGATGATTTTGACGCAATCCGACCTCGAATCGGATTCCACGCGATGTTCGAGAACATCCATCCATTCACGGACGGCAACGGGCGAACCGGGCGACAGATTCTGAATCTCATGCTCATGGCTGCCGGCTACCGGCCCGTAGCAATCAAACATGATGCCGGCCGCAGCTATGGGAAAAGTCTGGAAGCATGGCAGGTTGACGGCGATCCCAAGCCGTTCATTTCCCAGCTTGTCCAATGCGTTGATCAGGAAGAGCGCGCCGTAGCGGAAATCGTCGGCAGATTAAGAGAGAACCCTTTCTCGGAAAACGCCATCGACGGGATTGGTCTCGAAGACGGTCCGGCACGAGGGCGTTCCCTCTGATTGGAACGCTTCAGGATTGTGATAGGTGTACATGAATATGCGTTTTTACATATATTCATGTACACTTATATGCATGAAGAGGAGCGAGGCGATTGATCAGCTGCGCGAGATGGATGCCAAGTACTCGTGCTACGTGTATTGCAAGAACGAACTGGCCGTCGTGCTGGGTGAGCAGGGGCAGAAACTGAACCGAACCCTGTCCAGCCTGGTATCGGCGAAGGCGTTGGTCCGTGCCGCCCGTGGCGTCTACGTGTTCGCGTATTCCTCCCATCTCGGCGAGGGGACACTTCATCAGGTCGCAAAGCGGTTGCGTTCCGGCGAGCTGGTGTGGGAAAGCCTCGAAAGCGCTCTGTCGCGCTGGAACGTGATCAGCCAGATTCCGGTGGATAGGGTCACGTTCATGACCACGGGCCGTGAGGGCGAGTTCCGCACCGCGTACGGGGTGATCGAGTTCACGCACTGCAAGCTCAGCTGGAGTCGCATCCTGCCGAACCTGATCGCCCGCGATGACGGACTGACGCCGCTCGCGTCGAAACAGTGGGCGTATCGTGACCTGAAGGCCGTCGGACGCAACCTCGATCTGGTGGACATGGACGAATTGGAGGACGATGATGACTGGAGCTGACGGCACCTATGACTACAAGGCTATGGCGGCCGGGATCGTCTTGGCCGGGGGCGAGGGCATGGGCAATCTGCTTCCCGTGGTCGAGAAGGAACTTCTGCATTATCGAATCCTGGATGCCATGATGCGCGAGGGTTTCTTCTCCTCGCTGGTGTTCCAGGGCGGCACGAGTCTGCGCCTGTGCCACGGGTCCCCAAGGTACAGCGAGGACCTTGATTTTGCCGGCGGCACCTCGTTCGACATGGACACCCTTAAAGGGCTTGGCTCCTGCATCTCCGATTCGCTCTCGGGGATGGGCGATGATGTGACGGTCCGGGTCAAGGAGCCGAGACCCGACGCCGACGGGCTGACGCGCAGATGGCGTATAGCGATTCGCACGGCCGGTCAGCGCAAGGATCTGCCGAGCCAGACAATCAAGCTGGAGGTGGCATCGATTCCCGCGTACGAGCCGCAGCATCGTCCCGCCTTGGTCAACTATCCGATGTTCCCGGCCTTGTCGGGTCAGATCATCCTCGATGTGGAAAGTCCCACCGAGATTCTTGCCGACAAGCTGCTCTCCTATGCCTGCGCATCGCACCTGCGGCGACGCGACCTGTGGGACATGTGCTGGTTGGCGTCGAGAGGCGACGTCGATTCCCGACGGGCGATGGAGCTTGCGGAATTGAAATCATCTGATTACGGCGAAGAAGGACTTTGGGCAGACCGTGCTGATCGCGTGGCGGGGGTCGCCGATGTGATCGGCTCGGATGCCTTCGCCGACGAGATGCGCCGGTTCCTCCCCGCCGGCCTGATGACATCCACGGTCGAATCCCCACGTTGGAGCGCATGGGCGATCGAACAGATCGGGACGTTGTACGGCACTCCAGGCACTCCATCGTCGGCCGATGCGGTTCCCGGATTCCCTATTTTCGGTGCGTCGAACGACTCCAGTCCAACCCGCTGAACGCTAAGGAGGTCTGCGATGTCGAATCTGGACTATAACTTGCCTGAGCCGACAAAGGCGCAATTGGAGTACGCGCGTTACCTCAGCCGTTTCCAAGCGCCGCGTGAACGCCGGACTCTTTTCGCCCGCACCGAATCGGATATCGCAGCCGCCTTCCGTGAAGAGACCGCGAACCATTCCTGGAACGCCGACGACCTTGCCTCCCAGGCCGGTATCGATCCCCGGTTTGCCGATGCTCTGCTCCAGCGGGGCGAAGCCCCGATTGAAGCGGTGTTCTCCGCAGCCGATGCGCTGGGGATAGACATAGCCGCGTTGCCGCTTTCCAGTCTCGGGAACACTCGGTGAGCGGTGTTGGTATACGCCAATATGCGCAAAGAAGCATGTTGGCGTATACCGTTTGTTCATCCGATCCTCGCGGTGCTAAGGGAATAGGTGGCGACGCTGCCGGCTGTTCCGACGACCTGGTTCATGGGCATGGTCAGTCTCATGTCGGTGCGGGTGGTGGATTCCACGGCGTTGCGCATTTCGTCCTGCACGAGGCCGATGTAACGCATGGTGGTGGCGATGTTGGCGTGCCCCAGCATACGGCTGACAAGCACGATGTTGCAGCCGTTCCTGTAGTAGACGCATGTGGCGAACCTACGGCGCAGGCTGTGCGACGGGTATCCGGTTACCGTCTTGATCCTCTTCGCCACGTAATCGACGCCGCAGTGTCCCTGCACGTCTCCGGGGAACAGCCATACGCCGGCGCGTTTCCGCAATGCCGAAGCGAGCTTTGCCGGCACGGGAAGCATCCGCTCCTTGTTGCCCTTGCCGTGGACGTGGAGCACCATGCCCTCGGCGTTCTCCTCCAGATCGGTCTTCAGGTTGATTCTGGTCATTTCGATGCGGCGCAGGCCGCAGAACGCGCCCAGCATGACGGCCAGCCGCGCGTTCTCGTCGGGTGATGCGAGTCCTTGTTCGATGTTCTCCTCGGGACAGATGCAGCCGGACGGAAGGGTCATGGGCACGGTGGGCACTTCGTCCGCCGGATTGCGGCGGGCGAGCCCTCGCTTCATGCTCCATTGGTAGAAGACCTTGACGCAGCTGCGTACTCCGCGTCTGCCTTCGGTTCCCATGCCGGCTAGGTAGAATATGAGGTCGTCTTCGGTCACGTCGGTGATGCTTTTATCGACGGCTTTGGAGAATCGAACGATCTGGTACCAGCGGGTGCGCAGGGTGTCGTTCGTGCGTCCGATGGCGTCCATCCAGTCGATCCATTTCTCAATGGATTCTTTCCAATCCTCCCGTGGCTCGACGTGTTCGCAGCTCTTCCTGTTGTCGTTCCAATACCTCATGGGGCTCCTTAAGCGCATAGAAAAGGGAAGTGACTTCTTCATCACTTCCCAAGGAATACTATTGCGCGTTTCTGGCCGATGCTCTTCGGAAAACCAGCTGCAAGGCGAACATGCGCGATGACACGCCGATTTGAAGGAACAGCAAGGCTGGTGTATTGTCTACTCCTGTTGCAAAAAGCCCTACGGCTGCGAGCCAGAACCGTATATCGGACGGTCACTGGTTCAAGCTCAGTCACAGGAGCTCACCTGGTCAGGAGACTGGCCGGGAAAACTAAATATTCCTGCGTAGCTCAGTTGGCAGAGCATCCGACTGTTAATCGGACGGTCACTGGTTCAAGCCCAGTCGCAGGAGCTACCTGAAACCCCTTGGAAATCAAGGGGTTTCGTTGTATTTGGACTATGTTCAATCAAGTGATTTGCGGCTCGGTAGTCAATATTTGAATCATCTTGCCGAATTGTAAGCAACACGCCGTTGTGGATAACTGGCAAGCTGGAACCACATATCCCGATTCAGCTGGACATTCCTCTGTCACCGCTTCACTGTGGAAGAACCGGAGCGGAAACCGGCCTGAACAGGGGAATGGGGAACTCATGCGTGCATATCATGCAAACAAACGCCGTGAGGCGGCCAGAAAAGCGTCTATATGGCGTCGCAGAGAGCATCGAAAGGCACAGGAACAGAAACGTGCCATGTGTGCAGTAGCTCTCATTCTGGGGCTGTTACTGCCGTTAGGTCTTGGAATTGCGATGCCGAATGGGAATGCGGGGCATGCCTATGCGACACAACCGCAGTCGGATCGGCAATGCGAGGCCCTTTGCGGATGGCCGGTGCTTGACCCGCGGATTGAACGGGAGTTCGAGAAACCGGCCAAGCGGTGGTTGTCCGGACATCGCGGGATAGATCTCACGGCACAGGCCGGAACCGTGATTGTGGCACCCCAGGCGGGAATAATACGTTTTGCTGGGAAAGTGGCGGAGAAGGACGTGGTCAGCATGCGCCATAGCAATGGGGTGCTCTCGACGTTCGAGCCGGCGACCACGACGCTGACGGTTGGCGCAGCGGTTACGCAGGGGCAGTTCATCGGTACGGTTGGTGGTGCGTCGGACCATTGCACAGGGCAGTGCCTGCACTGGGGCCTCAAGCGCGGGGAAGATGATTATCTGGATCCACAGCGGTATGCGGGGAATCAGAAGATCGTGTTGAAACCGTTATGATTCAGGCTCGGTTTACAAGCCGGCATCGGCCAAAGAGATATATCCCGGATCGATCAATGTGACCTTGAGATTGCTGGCGCTGACGGCCAAAAGCGGCCCGCTGATGGTGGGAACCTTTTTCTTACCGCCCACTTCGGTATTCCGCACGGAAGACATGGAAGTCAATGTTTGGCCCTTGTTGAGCAGTGCGCATGCCTCAGCAATGTTCTCGGCTAAGGTCTGGCGATCCTCTATGCCGGTCATCCATTGTTTGCCGTTCACGATAGACGGGATATTCGAGACGTAGGCACCATATCCGGTAACCAGAGGCCATTGCGAGTCCTTGGTCTTATCGGTTTTATCCGTGGCGGTGGAGTCGTCCTGGGTATCTGCGGAATCGGTGGAATCGGCCGAATCGTCTTTTTCGGGAGACTTGATGGGGTCAGGAACATCGCTGCGGCTCAGATCCTTCTTGCCGGTGATGTTGCCGACTATGCCGGAAATAGTGATTTGAGGATTGATATCAGCAGCGGATCCGGTATATCCAAGATCGTCCAGTTCCGTGACGACTTCCGAGGCGATGTAGTCATTCATGGCGATGATGCCGTCAATGCGGGTGGGAGAGGCATGTTCGTCGGCTTTGGCCAAGCGCGCGTCGAGTACCTTTGCGGTGGATCCTTCCTTGGACGCGTCGTAGGCCACGGATTGCCAATCATCCTCGGTGGAGTTGCCGTTCAATGTACCTGAAGGACTTTCCACAACGCCTTTTTGGTAGTAGGCGCCCAGCACCTGCCAGATGCCGCGGAACGCTTCTTGGACAAAGGTGGAGTCGCTGGCCTCGCCTGACTCATCCACAGCGGTATACGGCATCAGCACTTCGATGTACTTGGGATTGTCTTTACTGGCCTTGCTGAGTTCAAGCTTGGATACGATTTTTTCGGCCTGCAGCTTGCCGATGGCTTGCGCATCCGAGAACCTGACGAAGGCGTCTGGTTTGTAGCCTTTGATGCTGTTGCCCATGAGCACCACATGCATGCCGGACTCTTTAGCCAGTTTCAGCGACGACACCAGTCGATCCACCGCTTCAGCTTGGGCCGCGTTCTTGGAATCACCGGCCGTTTTGGATGCGTCGGATGACGAATCATCGGTGGAATCAGAACCCGTAGATGAATCCGACGAGTCTGACGAATTGGACGAGTCAGACAAATCCGTGGAATCGCTGCCTTCAGCGGTGTCGGCGGTGCTGAGCTCCTGGCTGACATAGTCCCCGTACTGGCGGGTGGAGGCATCGGCCTCGACTACCGGTGCCACCAGCAGGGTGATGTTGTCGGGGGAGATGACGATGCCGGCATCATCGGTGGTGTTGCTGCCGGAAAGATGATTGACTACATAGTCCTGGATGGCGCGGCTCTGCTTGTCCAGGGAATCGGAAGTCGTGTGGGAAATATCGCCCTTCTTGAATCCGGCGGAGGTCAGTGCCTTGGTGAGATTCGGCGTCAGCTTTGCCCACTTGTTCAACGGGGTCTGCTGGTTCAGCGTGATGCCGTCGGAAGGAGTGAACATGGCCACGACTCCCGGGGCGGACGAAGTGACCGTGGTCTGATCGTCCGCCGTGTCCTGCGAATTCGCGTCGGCGGTGCACGCGGTCAGCGATATTGCCATCGCGCAAGCGGCAACGATGGCGGTAAGAACGGCGGCTGGGCGGCGTGTGAACACCATAAGCGGGCAAAACCTCCTTGGGGCGAGTAGCACTGGTTCACGATTCTAGTAGGGCGGAGTAGAAAAAAGTCCCGGATATGTGGAGGAATCACCACATATCCGGGAACAATCAGGGTTGATGTGTCGAAAAACCGCTCGACTTACTTGGCCAGAGCCTTCTGCAGGTTCTCGTCCAGCGCGTTCATGAAGCCTTCGGTATCGAGCCACGGCTCGTCCGGGCCGATGAGCATGGCCAGATCCTTGGTCATCTGACCGCCTTCAACGGTGTCGACGATGACCTTTTCCAGCGTTTCGGCGAAATGACGGACCTCGGGAGTGTTGTCCAGGTCGGCACGGTGCTTGAGACCGCCGGTCCAAGCGAAGATGGAGGCAATCGGGTTGGTGGAGGTCTTCTCGCCCTTGAGCCAACGGCGGTAATGGCGAGTCACGGTACCGTGGGCGGCCTCGGCCTCGACGGTCTGGCCGTCCGGGGTCATCAGCACGGAAGTCATGAGGCCCAGCGATCCGAAGCCCTGTGCCACGGAATCGGACTGCACATCGCCATCGTAGTTCTTGCAGGCCCAGATGTAGCCGCCATGCCACTTCAGGGAGCTGGCCACCATATCGTCAATCAGACGGTGCTCATAGGTCAAACCGGCGGCCTCGTACTTGTCCTTGTACTCGGTCTCGAACACTTCGGCGAAGGTGTCCTTGAACTGGCCGTCGTAGGCCTTCAAAATCGTGTTTTTGGTGGACAGGTACACGGGGTAGTGGCGCATCAGACCGTAGTTGAAGCAGGCGCGGGCAAAGCCGCGAATGGAATCGTTAACGTTGTACTGTACCTGGGCCACGCCGCCGTCTTCGCCGTAGTTGTGCACCACGTGCTGAATCGGTTCGCTGCCATCGTCCGGGGTGAAGGTCACGGTAAGCTGGCCGGCGCCCGGTACCTTGAAATCGGTGGCCTTGTACTGGTCGCCGAAGGCGTGACGGGCCACGACGATCGGCTTGGTCCAGCCGGGCACCAGACGCGGCACGTTGCTCATCACAATCGGCTCGCGGAAGATGGTGCCGCCCAGAATGTTGCGGATGGTGCCGTTGGGGGACTTCCACATCTTTTTGAGGCCGAATTCCTTGACTCGTGCCTCATCGGGGGTGATGGTCGCGCACTTGACGCCGACATGATGCTTCTGAATGGCGTGGGCGGCATCGATGGTCACCTGATCATCGGTTTCGTCACGGTGCTCGATACCCAGATCGTAGTAGTCGAGGTTCACGTCGAGGTACGGCAGAATCAGACGATCCTTGATGTCCTTCCAGATCACGCGGGTCATCTCGTCGCCGTCGAGTTCGACAACGGTGCCTTCGACCTTGATTTTGGCCATGCTTCCTCCTGATAGATGATGTGAAGATGGTTTTAGTCTTAGCGCATGTTTGTAACGGCGCGAAACAATCGTCCGGTCTGTGGGAAAGTGAGACATGAGCGTCCCACCCGAGCAATAGTGTGGAAGCCATGTCTCAGGAAATTGAAATCGGTTTGGGCAAAAAGGGCCGTCTCGGCTACGCACTCGATGATGTGGCCATCGTCCCCTCTCGCCGCACCCGCGACCCCGAAGATGTCTCTACTTCTTGGCAGATCGATGCCTACGAGTTCGACGTGCCGGTAATTGGCGCTCCCATGGATTCGGTGACCAGCCCGGCCACCGCCATCGCCATGGGCAAGATGGGCGCGCTTGGCGTGCTCGACTTGGAAGGGCTGTGGACCCGTTACGAGGACCCGACCTCGCTGTTGGATGAAATCGCCGGTCTGCCGGCCGAAGAAGCCACCACTCGCATTCAGCAGATTTACGCCGAGCCGGTTAAGCCGGAACTCATCACCCAACGTCTGCACGAGATTCGTAACGCTGGCGTTACCGTTGCCGGCGCGCTTTCTCCGCAGCGCACCCAGCAGTTCTACTCCACCGTGGTTGATGCAGGCGTAGATTTGTTTGTGATTCGCGGCACTGTGGTGTCTGCTGAGCATGTGTCTTCCGGTCAGGAACCGTTGAACCTGAAGAAGTTCATCTATGACCTTGATGTGCCCGTCATCGTCGGCGGAGCATCCAACTACACTGCAGCCTTGCACCTGATGCGCACCGGCGCGGCCGGCGTACTTGTTGGCTTCGGCGGCGGCGCAGTTTCCGCCACTCGCCAGACCATCGGCGTACAGGCTCCGATGGCCACCGCCATTGCAGACGTGGCCGAAGCCCGTCGTGACTACATGGACGAATCTGGCGGCCGCTACGTACAGGTCATCGCAGACGGTGGCATGGGCGACTCCGGCAGCTTCGTCAAGGCGCTGGCTCTTGGTGCTGACGCGGTTATGCTTGGCGCTCCGTTGGCGCGTGCCACTGAGGCTCCTGGTAAGGGCACTCACTGGGGTGCGGAGGCTCGTCATCAGACGTTGCCGCGTGGCTATCGTACCACGGTCGGCACGGTTGGGTCTCTGGAGCAGGTCCTGTTCGGACCGAGCCATGAAGCGGATGGCAAGACGAACTTCATTGGTGCGTTGAAGCGTGCGATGGCTTCCACCGGCTATGTCGATGTGAAGAACTTCCAGCGTTGCGGCATGGTGGTCAACCCGTATCCCAGCCGCTGATCGCAAGACGTTCGCGTTCCATGAACTAATCCATCATGTGAGAAAGGCGTGTCAAGTTACTTGACTTGACACGCCTTTTCATGATGTTGTGTAATCCTGCGCCTGCCGATGGTGGTGGGCCTCGAGGGGGATCGAGGGGGATTCCATGGAATATACGGGCTTTTTTGATATGCGTCGATGCGGGCCTTTGCCGGGGTATGACGGATTCATCGTCGTAGAGTTATCGGATCGTCCGGTCAAGTACCACATACAACCTACCTTCGCCAGCAGCATGAGTGCGCGGGAATGCCATACGATGGCGATGGCTGCATGTCGAATCGCCTGCAATTGCGCCGATGCCATCCGAGGCAAGCTTAGCGTGGATCATTTGCGCCGAGCGCTGACCAACCCTTGTCTGGAACGTCTGAGAACCATGCAGTACTTGCTGGATTCCCATATGGTGACTCATCCGGAAATCAAAACCAAATTCTGCTATCTGCCCACAGTGCCGACTTTGATTGATGGCGTGATCACCGGCGCGGACACGATGGAGATGGTGGTATTCATGACCATTGGCCAGGAAGATTTGCGGGTGAATCTCAAGTTCCGGTATATCGGTTCCAGATGGATGTGTGTCTTTGCCGATTTGGGGTAGCGTTTCGGCTCAAAGCTGACATGACTTCATGCGGACGGCGTAGTCATAGGACAGGTCGCGCCTATAGTAGAGCGTATGCGTGAACATGTTGAAGAACCTAGGTATGTCACCACCGACGAGGACACGGTGTTCTCTCTGCTGGTCAAGCGTGCAGCCCGCACGCCGGATGACACCATTGCCGAATGGCAGGATGACGATACCCATCAATGGCGTGGCGCCACTGCAACGGAAATGCTCAGCCGTGTCCGCGAGGTGGCCAAGGGACTGCTCGGCCTCGGCGTGAAGGCCGGGAGCATGGTGCTTATCTACTCGCCCACCTGTTACGAGTGGGGCGTGGCTGATTTTGCCTGTGCGGCTATCGGAGCGGTTGTGGTTCCGGTGTATGAGACTGATTCCGCCAAGCAGACTGCCGGCATTGTGGAAGAGGTCGATCCGGTCATAGCCTTTGCCGGTGGTTTCCAGCATGCGCAAACGTTGGAGCAGATTCGCGCTGCACATCCGGGCCTGAAATATGTGTTCAACTTCAAGGCCGATGGGCTCGATGCGGTTGCCGATTTCGGACAAAACGTATCCGACGAGATCTTGGACGCTGCCATTGCGCGCATCAAGGCCGACGATTTGCTGACTGTGGTCTACACCTCCGGTTCCACCGGCAAGCCCAAGGGGGCCATGCTCTCGAATCGCAACTACACGCATATTGTGCTTAACGGCTATGAGATTCTGCGTGGCATGCTCTATGACGACAATCGCCTGCTGCTCTTCCTGCCGCTTGCGCACTGCTTCGCGCGGTACATCCAATATGTATGCATCGGCGGCTGCGGTGTGGTCGGATACATTCCCGATGCCAAGCATCTGCTCGCCGACATTCGCAGCTTCAAACCCACCTACCTGCTTGGTGTGCCCCGTGTGTTCGAGAAGGTATACAACGCCGCCTCGCAGAAAGCCGGCGCGGGCGTTCAAGGCCATATTTTTGCCCTGTCCGTCAAGCACTTCGTCAAGTGGAGCAAGGACGAGCAGTCGGGGCATGGTCATTCGTTCATCGACCGTATGGCGCATTCCTTCTTTATGGCCACAGTCGGCAAGTCGATTCGTTCCGCCCTTGGCCCGAATCTCAAATGGCTGGCCTGCGGTGGTGCTCCGCTGAACGTGGATCTGGCTCATTTCTTCAATGGCATGGACGACATCACATTCATTCAGGGATACGGCATGACCGAAACCGCCGCTCCGATGCTGGTCAACTGGGAGGATGACAACGAGGTCGGATCGGTCGGCAAGCCCGGTCCCGGTATGGGCGTGCGTCTTGGCGAGGATGACGAAATCGAGCTCACCGGTCCGAACGTGTTCCTCGGCTATTACAAGCAGCCGGAACTCACCGCCCAGGCAATGACCGCCGACGGTTGGATCAAAACCGGTGATCTTGGACGTATCGAAGACCGTGGTTTCACATACATCACCGGCCGTAAGAAAGACATCATCATTACCGCCGGCGGCAAGAACATCAGCCCGGCACCTATGGAAGATGTCATCGACACCTGTCCAATCGTCGCTCACGCGGTGGTGGTCGGCGATGGCAAGCCCTTCGTTTCCGCACTGATTGAGCTTGACCCTGAGATGCTGCATTCGTGGCTGGAAGGACAGGGCCTTGACCCTGATATGTCACTAGCCGAGGCCAGCGGCAACGATGCGGTGCGCGCTTTCGTGCAGCAGTACATCGATCAGGCCAATGCCAATGTGTCCCGCGCCGAATCCGTGCGCAAGTTCGCGATTCTCGACGAGGAATTCAATCAGGAACATGGCACGCTCACCCCGAGCATGAAGGTGGTGCGTCCTAAGGTGCTGCAGCGTTACACAGCCATCATCGAAGAAGACCTGTATGCGCCCAAGCCTTCCAACAAACCATTGCCGACCACGGCAAAGATCATCGACAGCACGGTGGCAACCGTCAAGAAATCTTCCGAGCAGGTCAAGCAGGCTTCCGAGCAGATGAAGGCCAGCGTGTCTGATTCGATTGCTAGCGTGTCGGAGAAAATCAAGAAGACGAAGAACGAAGCCGATGAGGCTGAGGAAGGCGAGTCCGCAGAGGCAACTGCCGATGAGCTGCCTGATCAGTCAGCCGGCGAGAACAACGAGGAGTAACGAGAAGTGGCCATTCGTGAGATCAGGGTCGTGCCTGACCCCGTCCTGCGCACCCCCTGCGACGAGATTAAGGAAATCACGCCTGCCGTGCGCCGACTGGTTGATGATCTGCTAGAAACGGTGGACGATCCGGGACGTGCTGGTCTGTCCGCCAACCAGATTGGCGTCAGTTTGAGGGCTTTCTCATACAACATCGATGGGAAGGTTGGCTACGTGCTGAACCCGGTACTCGAGGAGAAATCCGGCGAACAGTACGGTGACGAGGGATGCTTGTCCGTGCCAGGACTGTGGTACAAGACCCGCAGGGCCGAGTATGCCCGTGTGCGTGGCATTGATTTGGACGGCAAGGAAGTCGTGCTCGAGGGCACTGGCATTATGGGTCGTATGCTTCAACATGAATGCGATCACCTTGACGGACACGTTTACCTGGATCGCCTCGAAAAGGAAGAGCGTCGCGCTGCCATGAAGTACATGCGCGAACATCAGAAGTAGTCCGTTCTTGGCTCCCGCTGGAGGGAGCTGTCAGCGAAGCTGACTGAAGGTGGTCCACTTCAACCACCCTCGGTCTCGCTCCGTTCGACAGCTCCCGCCAACGGGAGCATATTATTCTCGGGTCATGCTATTCTCGAATTTTGTGTGCCACCCGGCAACGAGCGCAGTCGCTGGCGTTCGGAGCCACCCATTATTGTCAACCGGCACACAACAAATTCGCGTCATGCTCGCGACGGCCTGTGTCGGTCGGCTGCAAGCCCGTGAAACAACGGGGGAGTAGCTGCACGCAGGTGCGCATGGCCAGGCAAGAACCGACAATGAAAGGTAGTAATACCATGGCTCAGATCACTATGAGCGAGATGCTGAAGGCTGGTCTGCACTTCGGCCACCAGACCCGTCGTTGGAACCCGAAGATGAAGCAGTTCATCCTCACCCAGCGCAACGGCATCCACATCATCAACCTGTTCAAGTCGCTCGATATGATCGACAAGGCGTACGACTTCATCAAGACCACCGTGGCCCACAACGGCACTGTGCTCTTTGTCGGCACCAAGAAGCAGGCTCAGGAAGCTATTGCCAACCAGGCCACCCGCGTGAACATGCCCTACGTCTCCGAGCGCTGGCTCGGCGGCATGCTGACCAACTTCCAGACCGTTTCCAAGCGCGTCAACCGCCTCAAGGAACTTGAGGAGATGGACTTCTCCGACGTGCACGGCTCCGGCCTGACCAAGAAGGAGCTCCTCCTGCTCGAGCGCGAGAAGGACAAGCTCAACAAGCAGCTGGGCGGTATCCGCAACATGAACCGCACCCCGTCCGCGATGTTCGTGGTCGACATCACCAAGGAATCCCTGGCTGTTGAGGAAGCTCACAAGCTGGGCATCCCGGTTGTCGCCCTGGTCGACACCAACGCCGATCCGGACACCGTCGAGTATCCGATCCCGGCCAACGACGACGCCATTCGCGGCATCGAGCTGCTCACCAGCCTGATGGCCGACGCCGTCGCCGAGGGTCTGCTGGAGCGTTCCGGCCAGGCCGCCAAGGCTGAGGGCGAGACCGCCGAGCAGCCGATGGCCGCTTGGGAGAAGGAACTCCTGACCAACGAGGCTCCTGCCGAAGCCGAAGCCGCTGCTCCGGCCGCTGCTGAGGAGACCGCTGAGGCCCCCAAGGCCGAGTGATACTACGCGATGGGAAGCACTGGTAACAGCGCCTCCCATCGCTCACACGGTAAGCAACATCTTCTTAAAGGAGAATAATCAATGGCAGCAATTACCGCCGCACTGATCAAGCAGGTTCGTGAAGACACCGGCGCCGGCATGCTCGACGTCAAGAAGGCTCTCACCGAGGCTGAAGGCGACGTCGCTCGTGCCAAGGAGATCATCCGCGCCAAGGGCATCGCCGCAGCTGGCAAGCGTGAGGGTCGCAAGGCTCAGGAAGGCACCATCGCCTCCAAGGTCGTCGAGACCGCCAATGGCGAGACCGGTTACGCCGTCGAGCTGAACTCCGAGACCGACTTCGTGGCCAAGACCCCGAAGTTCGTCGAGTTCGCTGACGAAGTGCTCGGCTACGCCGTGGACGCCGACGCCAACTCCGCTGAGGAGCTGGAAGGCGCCAAGGCTGGCGACACCACCGTCAAGCTGGCTGTCGAAGAGGCCGCCGCTCTGTTCGGTGAGCATGTCAAGGTCGGCCAGTTCGCCAAGATTTCCGGCGAGCACGTCGAGATTTACGCTCACAAGAAGTCCGCTGAGATGCCGCCGAGCATCGTCGCCATGATCGCCACCGACAAGGCCGGTGCCGCCGTGGCTCACGAAGCCGCCCTGCAGATCTCCGCTATGGGTGCCAAGTGGCTGACCCGCGAGGACGTGCCGGCCGATGTGGTCGAGTCCGAGCGTCGCGTGGCCACCGAGAAGTCCCAGGCCGAAGGCAAGCCGGAGAAGATCATTCCGAAGATCGTCGAAGGCCGTCTCAACGCTTTCTTCAAGGAAGTCGTGCTCCTCGAGCAGCCGTTCGTCAAGGATCCGTCCAAGACCGTTGGCGCCCTGTTCAAGGAAGTCGGTGGCAACGCCACTGCTTTCGCTCGCGTCGAAGTCGGCAAGGGCGAAGAGGAGTGAGCCTAGCGCTCATTTCACGCGACTAGCGTAATTTTCAAAACGCCATCTGGCTGATTGCAGCCGGGTGGCGTTTTTGTCTGTATACCGAGGGTGTCGCTGCAAGGGGTGTCGTTGTAAGCCGATACGCTTGTCTACGGATATTTTCAGGCATTTTCGGTTGAAGGAAGGCATCAATATGACTGATAGCGATAAGCCGCGCAGAGTTCTGCTCAAGCTGTCCGGCGAGGCATTCGGCGGAGGCAAGGTCGGCATCGACACCCACGTGATTCGTCGTATCGCCGAGGAAATCGTTCCCGCTGTGCAGCAGGGCGTGCAGGTGGCCATCGTGGTCGGCGGCGGCAACTTCTTCCGTGGCGCTGAGCTGCAACAGGCCGGTATCGACCGTTCCCGTGGCGATTACATGGGCATGCTCGGCACGGTCATGAACTGCCTGGCGTTGCAGGACTTCCTCGAGCAGGAGGGCCAGGCCACCCGCGTGCAGACCGCCATCACCATGGGTCAGGTCGCTGAGCCGTACATTCCACTGAAGGCCATTCGCCATCTTGAAAAGGGGCGTGTGGTGATTTTCGGTGCCGGCGCAGGTATGCCGTACTTCTCCACTGATACCGTCTCCATCCAGCGCTCTCTGGAAATCCACTGCGATGAGGTGCTGATGGGCAAGAACGGCGTCGACGGCGTATACACCGCCGATCCGCGCAAGGATCCTGAAGCCAAGCGCTTCGAGACCCTGAGCTACAACCGTGCGCTGGTCGACAATCTGGCCGTTATGGACGCATCCGCGCTTTCCATGGCCCGCGACAACAAGAAGCGCATCCGTGTGTTCGGTCTTGAAGGAACCGGCAACGTGACCCGCGCCCTGATTGGCGAAGAGATCGGCACATTGGTCTCCACCGCCGAGTCGCGCGTGGCCGAGTAGTCCCGAGCGCCTACAATCGAATACAAGCGTTCATAGAAGAACCCCAAACACAAGGAGTGAACATGTCCCTCATCGATCAGGCCAAGGAACAGATGGCCAAGACCGTGGAAAACACCAAAGAGAACTTCGCTGGTATTCGTACCGGTCGCGCCAATCCGGCTCTGCTGAACGGCATTGTGGTCGATTACTACGGTGCTCCGACGCCGATCAAGGCCGTGGCCTCCATCGGTGTGCCTGAGCCCCGCACCCTGTCCGTCACCCCGTTTGACGCCTCTCAGGCTGCCGCGGTGGAGAAGGCCATTCGCAACTCCGATCTGGGTGTCAGCCCGAACCGCGACGGCAATGTCATCCGTCTGACCATGCCGGAACTCACCGAGGATCGCCGTAAGGAATACGTCAAGCTCGCCAAGTCCAAGGCCGAGGATGGCAAGGTGGCCGTGCGCAACATTCGCCGCAAGACCAAGGAAACCATCGATAAGTCTGTCAAGGACGGCGACATGGGCGAGGACGAGGGCGATCGTCTGCTCAAGGATCTCGACAAGGTCACCAAGTCCGTTACTGATGAGATTGATGCTCTGCTGGACACCAAGCAGAAGGAGATCATGGAGGTCTGATTCGATCAGACCTGGAGAATGGCTATGGAACGCAACGAACAACTCCATGAAGAGGCCGAAGAGGCTCTCGATCAGATCAACAAGAAGACTGGTCGCAATATGCCTCAGGCAATTGCCACGGGTGCGGCACTGGTCATACTGATCGTCGCTTGCCTGTTGCTCAGCATTGATGTGTTCGTGCTGTTGGTCGTTGCGTTCATGATTCTGGCACTCTGGGAACTCCGCGTGGACTTCGCCACGGTAGGACTGCACATTCCTGTAGTTATGCTCTGGATTTGCTCCTCCTTCACCCTGATTGCCACGTATTATTCTCCCTACCATCTCATCACGATGTCGCTGAGCGTCATCGTCTCCATCATTCTTGTTGCCATCGCCGCAAGCGCAAAGCTTACGCTTGGCAACCGGCTTTCTCTGGCGGTCGCCGGCAAACTGTCCAACACGGACGCCAGCGCTCGTCTGGAATCCTCATACAATCACGACGGCGGTGAACAGCATCACTCCCGGTTGAGCCATGTGGCAGTTTCCGTGCTGACCGTGCTCTACATTCCGTTGCTGGCCAGCTGCATCATCATTCCGCTGACGTTCAACGATCATCCTATTGCCCATGCCATCATGCTGGTGTTCATGCCTGCACTGTCTGATACGGGTGGTCTGTTTGCCGGCGCATGGCTCGGCAAGCACAAGCTCAGCCCGCGCATTTCGCCGAAGAAGTCCGTCGAAGGTCTGATTGGCTCGATGCTGTTCGCCATGATTGGCTCGTTTGCCGTATTCATCTTCACCTATGACCCGTCGTTGCAGGCCAGTCGTTGGTGGGTGCCGATTGTAGCGGGCATTCTGATTGGTGCAGTTGGCACGTTTGGCGATTTGTGCGCCTCCATGCTCAAGCGTGATATCGGCATCAAGGACATGGGCCATCTGTTGAAGGGGCACGGCGGTGTGATGGATCGCGTGGATTCGATTCTGATGAGCGCGCCGTTCACCTGTGCGTTGCTGTGGGTCACCGGACTGTGACCGATTGAGAGTGGAACGACTGGTTATGACAACACCTGAAATCGATACCCCGGAGACCGGCATCACTCCTGGTGGTACGTCTGGAGCTTTCCGCGACGTGCTTTCCAAAGATCACGCCCGGCGAGGCAAGCCGCCGCTGCATTTCGTGGATATGACTCCCGCGCAGCGTATTGAAAAGGCGGCCGAATTGGGACTGCCTAAATTCCGCGTCAAGCAGTTGGCCAATCATTATTTCGGGCATTTCGATGTGAATGCCGCGGAATTCACCGATTTTCCCGCTGCGAAGCGTGATGAGGCCGCTGCTGCATTCTTCCCGCAGCTCATCACCGAAGTGACCCGTCAGGTGGCCGATGAGGGCACCACTATCAAGACGTTATGGAAGCTGTTTGACGGCTCCTTGATCGAATCGGTACTTATGCGGTACCCGACCCGTACCACGCTGTGCATTTCCTCGCAGGTCGGTTGCGGCATGGGATGCCCGTTCTGCGCCACTGGCAAGCTGGGTTTGACCCGCAACATGTCCACCGGCGAGATCGTCGAACAGGTACGTGTGGCCGCCAAAATGATGCGCGATGGTGAAGTGGCCGGGGGAGAAGGCCGCTTAAGCAATATCGTGTTCATGGGCATGGGCGAGCCGATGGGCAACTACAATTCCGTGCTTTCCGCCGTGCGCCAGATTTCTGCGATGCCGCCGGAGGGCTTTGGCATTTCCGCACGCAATATCACCGTATCCACGGTGGGTGTGGTGCCTGGTATCAAGAAGCTTACTGCCGAAGGCATTCCGGTGCGTTTGGCGGTCTCCCTGCATGCGCCTAGCGACGAGCTGCGCGATGAGCTGGTGCCGATGAACAAGCGTTTCAACACCACTCAGGTGCTGGACGCGGCACATGATTACTGGCTTGCCTCCAAGCGCCGTGTCAGCATCGAATACGCACTCATGCGTGGCATCAACGATCAGGCCGAGCATGCGCAGCTGCTGGCCAAGCGGCTCAACCATTACGGTGATAATTGGGCTCACGTCAATCCGATTCCGCTGAACCCGATTGAAGGCTCAAAGTGGACGGCTTCCAAGCCGGAAGACGAGAAGCAATTCCTGGAAATTCTGCACCGCGCGGGCATCACCGCAACTCTGCGTGACACCCGCGGCCAGGACATCGACGGTGCCTGCGGTCAGCTCGCTGCCAAGGAGCGGTAGTTAGTTCAGCGCATCCTTGATTGCGTCCACGAAGTAGTCCAAATCAGCGGGCTTGCGGGACGTGATGAGCTTGAAGCCGTTGGCATCATCCACGTGCAACTGCTCGTCGACGTAATGACCGCCGGCGGTGTAACGGCAAGGGGAGGCGGTCTTGCCGGCAACCAGTCCAGCATTGACCAGTAGCCAAGCGCCATGGCAGATTGCGGCAATCGGCTTGCCCTCATGCGCGAACTCCTGCGCCAGCGTAATGGCATCCTCATTGACACGAATGCGATCCACATTGCAAGTGCCGCCGGGCACCACCAGCAGGTCATAATCAGAGGCCTGCACATCGCTCAGCAGCGCATCCGGCGTCAGCGTCTCGCCTTCGTAACGGTCGTGCTGCACGGTCTCGCACGGGTCCAGCGTGATGGCGGCAAGCGTCACCTGAGCTCCGGCAGCCTTGAGGTCACGCAGCGGGCGCGTCAGCTCAGTTTCCTCAATGCCCCAGTTTGTTGACGATAATCAGAACCTTGCTGTTCTCCACAGCCATAGTGGTCTCCTTCACGCGATTGGGATTGTTCCACTGGCTATTCTCTCACGGTTCGGGCTGCTATGCGCCTGCTTTGCCGACCGCATATAGTGGTAATTCTCATATTCCAGAAATGACTGCTTCCCATGTAACGGGCGGTAGGTAGTCTGAAAAGTTGTAAAGCAAAGCCAAACAGGGAGTGAAGCATGTCGTTGGCGGTACGAGTCATCCCATGCCTGGATGTTGACGCCGGTCGTGTGGTAAAAGGTGTGCATTTCGAAAACCTCAAGGATGCCGGCGATCCGGTGGAATTGGCCGCCGAATACTACCGTCAGGGTGCCGATGAAATCACCTTCCTGGATGTGACCGCCTCCAGTTCCCACCGCAATACGATGATCGACGTGGTCTCCCGTACTGCCGAGCAGGTGTTTATTCCGATGACCGTGGGCGGCGGCGTGCGCACGCCCGAAGATGTCGATTCGCTGCTGCGCTGCGGCGCGGACAAGGTCGGAGTGAACACCGCCGCCATCAACGATCCGTCGTTGATCAGCCGCGTGGCCGACCGCTTCGGTAACCAGGTGCTGGTACTGTCCGTTGATGCCCGCCGTGAACAGGGCGAACAGCATACCCAGTCCGGCTTCGAGGTCACCACGATGGGTGGCCGCAGATCCACCGGTATCGACGCAATCTGGTGGGTCAAACGAGCTGAAGAGTTGGGCGCTGGCGAGATTCTGCTGAACTCGATGGATGCCGACGGCACCAAAGAAGGCTTCGATCTTGAAATGATTCGCGCAGTGCGCAAGGAAGTCAAGATTCCGATTATCGCCTCCGGTGGTGCCGGCAAGGTCGAGGATTTCCCTCCTGCCATCGAGGCCGGTGCGGATGCTGTGCTGGCGGCTTCCGTGTTCCATTACGGAATTCTGACCATCGCCGATGTTAAGGCCGAACTCAAGAAGCACGGTTACACCGTTCGATAAAACGCATACACCTTATTGCTCCTGCTGGCGGGAGCTGTCACGCGTAGCGTGACTGAGGATGGTCCACATAAAGAAGACAAATATGACAGACACTATATACGACAATTCCACTGAACTCGACCCCCGCATCGCCGCACGCCTCAAGCGCGATGCCAAAGGTTTGGTCGCCGCAGTCGTGCAGCAGTACGACACCCACGAGGTGCTGATGGTCGGCTACATGAACGATGAGGCTCTGCGCCGCACGCTCACCACCGGGCGCGTGACCTTCTGGTCCCGTTCCCGTCAGGAATACTGGCGCAAGGGCGACACCTCCGGCCATGTGCAGTACGTCAAGGGTGTGTCCTTGGACTGCGACGGCGATGCACTGCTGGTTGAGGTCGATCAGGTCGGTGCCGCCTGCCACACCGGCAAGCGCAGTTGCTTCCTCGAAGGAGGCCCTCTGCCCGTGGTCGAAGGTCATCGTCCGGTCGAGCAGTAGAGTTGGTTCCTTTCTCTGGCTCCCCTCTCTGAGGCTGAACCGTCAAGAAAACGCGGAGGCGTTTTTAGGCGAAGGCGAACGACAGTGAGCAAAATATAATCAGCCGGAGGCTGTCCTCTCTTGCGACGAGCTGTCAGCACAGCTGACTGGGGGGAGCTTCATCGGCAGTAGAATAAACGTCATCAACGCAAGTAAAGGAGCGAACATGAGCGAATGCAGCGTCGAACACCTGAAGTGGGGTGCCACCTGGCCCAGTCGCGAACAGTTTCACGAGCTTGCCGATGCCGGCTATCGTGTGGTTCCCATCGTGCGTCGTTTGCTTGCCGATTCGCTCACCCCGGTCGGCTTCTACGAGCGTCTTGCTGGCGGCCGTTCCGGCACATTCATCCTCGAATCCGCGGAATATGGCGGCACGTGGAGCCGATACAGCTTCATTGGCGTCAACTCGATGGCTCAACTGCGTTCCAACAATGGTCAGGCCGACTGGCTGGGCAAAGTCCCTGTCGGCGTGCCCACCGAAGGTGACGTGATCGAGGTCGCTCACGCCGCTCTGAAGGCCCTCAAAGCCCCGCATGTGGCGGGTCTGCCGAACCTGACCAGCGGTCTGGTCGGCACAGTCGGTTGGGATGCGATTCGTCATTGGGAACCGACCTTGCGCGCCGAGGCCCCGGATGAGACCGGCCAGCCGGAAACCGTGCTTGCCCTGGCCACCGATATCGCCGTGGTCGACCACATATCCGGTTCGGTATGGCTCATTGCCAACGCGGTCAACGTGGACAACAAGTCGACCCGAGCCGACGCCGCCTACAACGAAGCCGTCGCTCGACTCGACCAGATGCAGCGTGACGCTGTCACGCCGGCTCCTGACGAGTTTCGTGTCAATATTCTGGACGAAACGGTTGCTCAGCCTGAGTTGCGTTTCCGTACTGAGAAAAGCCACTACGAGCAGGCCGTCGAACGTGCCAAGCAACATATCGTGGACGGCGATGTGTTTCAGGTGGTCATCTCCCAGCGTCTCGACATCGATTCGCCCGCCGACCCGTTCGACGTCTACCGTGTGCTGCGTACGCTGAACCCGAGCCCCTACATGTATTTCATGGCGTTGACCGACGCGCAGGGCCGTGATTTCAATGTCATCGGCTCCAGCCCGGAAACCCTTATCAAGGTAGACAATGGCCACGCGATGACCTTTCCGATTGCCGGTTCTCGCCCGCGTGGTGCCACCCCGGAGGAGGACGAGAAGTTCGCCAAGGAGTTGCTTGCCGATCCGAAGGAACGCAGCGAGCACATCATGCTCGTGGATCTGTCCCGCAACGATCTGAGCAAGGTGTGCGTGCCACAGTCCGTGGAAGTCGTACAGCTCATGGATATCAAGCGTTTCAGCCACATCATGCATATTTGCTCGACGGTCACCGGTAAGGTCGACCCGTCGCTAACCGCCTTTGACGTGTTCAAGTCCGCGTTCCCTGCAGGCACGCTCTCCGGAGCTCCCAAGCCGCGCGCGGTGGAAATCATCGACGAACTGGAACCGGCCGATCGTGGTATCTACGGCGGTACCGTCGGCTACTTCGATTTCTCCGGCAATATGGATATGGCCATCGCCATTCGTACCGCGTTCCTGTGCGATCATGAGGCGAGCGTGCAGGCTGGTGCCGGCATCGTGCTCGACTCTGTGCCTGCCACCGAATGGCAGGAGACCCGCAACAAGGCCGAAGCCAGCGTCGAATCCATCCAGATTGCCGCCCAGCTGCGCGAGCTGTGAGATAGACGGACATGGGAAGCCCATACAGAAAAACTGTATGGGCCAAGCATTTCATAAGTCATGCGACTACGGTGTAAGCCATCGAAACAAGCGATTGAGAAGTCTCACGCTGGGAGACCGATATGGCACATCATCTGACTGAAGCAGGGCATGAAAACAGTCGAAGCACACGCCGACGCTTCGAACGGATACTTGCTGTTGCAGTGATTGTGATGCTTGTTTTAGGTGGTGTGTTGGCTGCACGTCACCTGGCCCGAGTACTGCCCATGTCATTAACGGCTGGCGTAACACAGGTGGCGGGTTTGCTGGCGGGAACACCGGACCCAACCTCAGCGGATTCGGCTGCATCGGAATCAGATATCATGCCGACTGATGAGGCGAATCGCAAGTATTCGAAAGCCGCCAGCACGGTTGATTTCAACGGCAACGGTGTGGACGACTATGCAGATATCGTTACCGGTGCCCGTAAGGATGCCGAAAATCACCCGGCCTATGACTCCGACTACTATCAGGGCGGTGACATCGTGGTCTTCCAGCACGTCAAGCATATCGGCGTCATCTCGGACAAACGCGACAAGAATGGCACCCCGTACGTGATTCACAATATGGCCCAGAAGCAGCGCGAGAATGACTACTTCTCATTCAAGAAGCACATGACGGTCACCGGGCACTACCGTTTTGACGCGTCGAAAGTACCGCAGAGCGTGCTCAAGGCTTGGCAGTGACAGCTGAGATGGTACTGGCACTACCGGCACTGGCTGCGGCCCCATCAGCCGAATCGACGTCAGTTGCTTTCCCGCCATCGATCACCAGTCGCAGATAATCGCGGTCGGCGGACTTGCGATGCGGCACGAACCGGCTGATGATGGAGTCCTTTTTGCCGCGGTTTTTCACATACAAGAAGCCGAACACGGAGAACACGACCGCGCCGATGAAGTTGACGATGAGATCTTCCATCGTGTCGATCAGGCCGATATCGAGATAGCCGCCGAGGTCCAGATTCTGGCCGTTGACTGTAACCTGTGTGATGTCGCTGATATGAATCGCGTGATTGGTGTGCGTGGGGTCGAGCATCACCGAGCTGATGGAATGCACAATGGCGTCTTTCTGCATGTCAAACCCGAATAGCTGGTCCATGCCGAATTCGAAGAACTCCCAGATTACGCCGATGGTCATGGAGAAGCAGAAGGAGACAATCGCCAGATACAGAGGCGAAAGCTCAAACTTCACCCGGTCGGATCGGTTGAGCAGGTCGACCAATGAGAAGCCGATCGCCGCGGCGAGGAAGCCGTTCATCGTGTGCAGCACTGTGTCCCAGAACGGGAAGATCTCATAAAACGAGCTGATCTCACCAAGAATCTCGGCCGAGAACGCAAACACTAGCACGATGACTTCGAGCACCGAAGGCAGCTCGATGCGGAACTGCACCTGGATAAATGCCGGTGCCAACAGCAGCAGTAACGTAAGGATGCACAGAAATACGTTCTCATAATTGCCGTTGAAGAATTGGAGTATGGCCATGGCGAGCACCAGCATGCGCAGCACCACATAGACCGCGAACGAGCTCTTGTGCTCGCGGATTTCCATGCCCATAGCTTGGCTCATGGTTTTCCAGCGTGCATGCAGCGACGGCTTGCGCGGCTTGCCTTGCTGTGGCTGACCGGACTGGTCGTTCTGCAGGTTGGCGTATGTTGTCGTTTGCTTCCGCGATTGTTTCTCGGTCATCCTCGCCTCTTTCTCGCACTGTTCTCGCGCCAGTCTATCCGATTTACAAGAAAAAGCATTCATCTGGGGATCTTGAGTCAATTCTGTAATGCATTGCAGCCATGCTTTTCGTTTACTAGATGGATTCGTTCGTCCGCATGAATCGAATTTGACCCTTAAGAGCATATGATGCATAAATACATGGAAAGGAGAAGTTGATGACTCCGATTGAACTCTCGACCCGTCGTCGAGTTACAGGTCTGACCTCGGACGAGTTCGCTAGGCTGTTCGTTTCACTGCAGCGCGAGGTGGACGGCGAGGCCGCGCAATGGAGCGCTACGGATGTCGAATCCTGGGAGCTGGTTTGCCCGCCGGTGACTGCCGAGCAGCATCTCATCGACACGTTTGCCGCGGCCAATGAATTCGTGTCCACGCTGGCCGATCGGCTTTACCACACGATTATGCCGGTTACGGAGGATTCGCTCATCACCGCATACTCCGATGACATCACGTTCTGGGGTTCCCATCCAGATCTCGGCGGTGTGCCGCACGCGCTCTGGAACATCGCCGCATTGCAGGCGGCGGAATGGGCTCGCAAGGAGACTGGCATCACTTGCGAACTAGATGTACGCAAGCCGTTGGTGTGAACTTTGGAATTCGAAATCGCCGCGAGAAGCGAATGTCGTTTTTGAACATTTGCTTGTGCTGCCGATTATTGAAGTGACTCATTGAGATAGTCGCGCAGTACCAAGGCATGATTGACTTGCGGGTCTTTGGCCGCATACAGCAGCGTCACGTCGGGATGCTCCGCGCAGATACAGCGCAGGTCTTCGACGGCGGTATTGGCGTCAAGTTCGGCAACGTACCGGGCTTGGAATTCCGCGAATTTCGCGGGGTCATGGCCGAACCATTTGCGTAGCGAGGGAGAAGGGGAGACGGCCTTCAGCCACAGGTCCAGGGCCGCGCGCTCCTTTGTCATGCCGCGCGGCCACAGGCGGTCCACCAGCACGCGGAACCCGTCCGATGCTGCCGGCTCCTCATATATGCGCTTGATTGCAATCCCCATATATTCCATGATTGGCGCGTGCTCATAAAAAGTCAAGAGGCGGCGCACGGCAAGGAGCAATCCGTTGCTGCGGGAATGTGGAGAACCATTGAGATTGCAGTCTGCATGAGCCGTTGAAATTCATTTGACGGTTGCCGAGTTGACGGATTCCATTCACTCACGCTATGTATAATTATGCGTGAGCTGGATATTTGCGCGGGAACGTCGCAAGTAAGGCTCATCACAACTCAAGAATAATCGAACAGTATTGTCAGCAATTTCAGTAGTTCCATGCATACATGTACTAAGGAGCAACCATGAGTTTGATCGATGATGCGAAGGATTTTGCCAAACAGGCCGGCAGCAAAGTTGCCGATACGGCCCGCGATATCAAAGACAAGGCTACCGACAAGGCCTCTGACCTGGTGGACAAGGCCGGGGATGCGCTCGACGAGGCCAAAGCCAAGGCGGATGTCGCCAAAGCCGAGGCCGCCAAGAAGGCCACCGAGGTCAAGAACGACGCCAAGGAGGCTCTCCGCGAGAATGCGGAGAACTGATTCGTGGCTTTGATCCCGCAATGAGTGCGAGGGGCGGTGACGTTCGGTTATCATCATCCGAACGTCACCGCCCCTCGCGGTTTATTATCTGTTTGCCGGCCTTCTATTGACCTATGAATGGGGATGGACGGCATTCCAATCAAATATGGCTTTTTATTGTGTTGTATCTATTGTTCGGATATACGCAATCCGCAATGCAAAGAACCGGAGCTGGAACCCGGAACAAAATGCAATCGTTCAATCAGCGTTGATTGGCCCACGGCATGGATAGATCGTCTTCGCTGTCAGACGCTTTTCTGCGTTTCCGCCACCATTGTTGCAGGAAGTAAATGCCGTAACAGACCACGATGAACACGAGCTCAGCCACAAGCGCGAACCGTTGCTCCACATCGAAAATCACCAATATGAACGATGCGGTGCACAGGATGAACGCCGCCCAGGAAACATAAGGGTAGCCAGGCGTGCGGTATTTGAGTTCATCAGCGGAATGGCCAGATGCCAGCCAACGGCGGCGGAACACAATCTGACAGTAAGCGATGGCAATCCACACTACCACGGCGGACAGGCCGGACAGCGCCACCAGCACCAGATACACGGTCGAAGCGGCGATCACGGAAGACAGGAGAGCCAACAGGCCGCCGGCCATTGCGGCGCACAAGGCGAGCATCGGCACACCGCAACGGTTCGTCTTGGCAAACCAGCGTGGAATCATGCCCTCGTTACCCATCGACCACACCATGCGCGTGGAAGCGTACAGGCCGGAATTCGAGGCGGAAAGCACGGCCGTGAGCACCACGAAATTCATGATGTCGCCCGCATAGGGGATGCCGATGCTGTTGAACACGAGCACGAACGGGCTTTCGCCCACGCCGGCCTGGCGCCACGGAATCAGCGCGCACATCACGGTGATCGAGCCGATGAAGAACAGCACCAGACGCCACAGCGTGGTGTGGATGGCTTTCGGCACGGCGGTTTCCGGGTCGCGCGTCTCTCCGGCGGTCACACCAATGAGCTCGGTGCCGGAGAACGCGAAGTTGACGGTCAGAATCGTCGCGAACACCGGCACGAAGCCGTTGGGAAAGATGCCATCTTTGACGAGATTGCCGAACATCGGCGCATGCTGATATCCGGCGATAGGAATAATGCCGAAGATGGCGAGTAGACCGATGATGATGAACGCGCAGATGGCGAACACCTTAATTGAAGCGAACCAGAATTCCGCCTCGGCGAAGAATCGGACGGACAGGGCATTCAAGGTAAAGATGAGGATGATGCACGCCGCGCTCCATACCCATGTGGGGCTGTCCGGAAACCATCGTTGCATGAGCAGACCGGCGGCGGTGAATTCGGAGCCGAGAGCCACCGTCCAAGTGAGCCAATATTGGATCGCGATCACGAAACCGGTGCCGGGGCCGATGAACTTTTCGGCATACACATGGAAGGAACCGGTCACCGGCATGGCCACGGAGAGCTCGCCGAGCGTGAGCATGACCAGATAGACGATGAGCGCACCAATGCTGTACGCCAGAATCGTACCGATCGGGCCTGCCTGCTGAATGGTATATCCGGAGCTCAGGAACAGACCGGTGCCGATCACGCCGCCCAATGAGATCATCTGCAGGTGGCGCGACTCCATGCCGCGCTTCAGGTTGGTATGCAGCGCGTGCTCGCCTTTGCCGTCATGTGGCGACTCGGACTGGCTGGTTTGCGCTGGTTGGTTCACCTGTTCCGGCTGGTTTTGACGGCCATCCGTCTGAATCTGCGGTTCCTGTTGCGAGGACGGCGACTGCTTTGCCATGTCGGTATCGGGCTGACTCATGCTTCTCTCTTTGCCATGCGTGCGTTCCGTGGACGTCATCGTGACGGCCCGAAATAGTATACCTGCACCGGGGATATAGTTACGCCGGGCGATGCATTGAGCTAAATTCAGTTTCGAGGGGCTGATTTCTTGCTTGTCGGAGGTCTACTCCCGTTTCAAGGGGCTGGTCAACTGCCAGATTGCGGATAGAAATGGCATTACTCCAATGTCATTCCGTTGTTTTTGACCAGTAGCTGCTTTGGCATCAGCCCCTCGAAACGGAGATGGGCACTTTGCAGCGTCTACTTCACCTTCTGAATGCGCAGCACGAACACGGCGGCGCACGCGGCCATGATGATGGAGATGGCGAATGCAGGCGTAAAGCTCCGGTCGTGGTCTTTACCGTCGAGGTGATGGTGGGGCCCACCGCCTGGCCGAGCGTGGTGGCCAGGTTGAGGATGCCGAGGCCCTTACCGGCCTCTTCCTTGTTCGGCAGCACGTCGACGTTGAGCGCTTGGTCGATGGCTGAGTACACGCCGTAGCCGAAGCCGGCGATGCCCGCATACAGGTACATGCCCGTGACGCTCGGCATGATCCACGGCATCGCGGTGCCAATCGCGAACAGCAGCGAGGCGATGCCGACTTCTGCGGGCACGGCCGGCTGCCGCACTCAAATCGCCATCGGCTGGTTCAAAGCAGGATGTAAACCCGCTATTTGCCCAACAGTTCGTCATGGCTGCCGGTTCGCATGAACATGGCGGTACCATCATCGCGAATCCATAGAAGCAGCCAGTCGCCGGCATTGCCGATGTGGCATTCCAGTACGCCGTTTAAATCACCGGTAAGTGTGTGGGCGCGATGCCTACGCCTCAATACTTCCTTGGAGTCCGCCGTGTCCTCAAGAACCAGACGAATGACTTCTTTCAGCGGGCGTAAATCAGCGTGCTTGCGTTTGAGTTTCTTGATATCTCGCTGGAATGCCGCTGTGTAATCCGGTTTGAGCATTGATCAGATTCCCAACGAATCGAACATCTCATCGGCACTGTTGAAACGAGGTTTGCCGTCGGCGAGCCTGTTTTTCGCCTCGTCAAGGGCCTCCATGGTTTCAGGCGGCACGGTCGTATAGGAAAGGTTTAGAGGAATGCGCCTCTCCCGGACAATCTGCTTGTAGAAGGCGCGGGTGACCGAAGACAAGTCCAGACCGAGATCCTCGGCTATGTTTGCGGCTTTCTGCTTGGTGTCCGCATCCACGCGGACTGTGACGGATGCCATGCTCACATTAACCTCCAACATCATTACGTAAGACAATAGTATGTATTTGTATGCTAATAGTCAACATTCTGCGGTTGCGGCATCTCGACCATGGTACACATCCCGCAGGCGGATTGTTTACCGGATGCAATCGATGATCGGAATGCCGACCATCCAGCTGTCGGCGGGCTTGTCCAGAATGGCTTCTGGTTCATCGCAACGCCAGCGCGGGTTGCAGCCGTATGGCTTTGATGGCCGGGGCAAGAGAGCCGACAAGTGAGGTGACGATGGACGCACAGGCCGCAATCATCGCCGCCGTATATGGGTATGCGGGCGGTTCCAGCGGCGAGTCGGCGGGCATCATCCACGGAATTGCCCAGACCAGCACCGCGGAGATGAGCACCGCGGCGAAGGCGATGATGAGGCCGAGCAGCACGGACGAGCCGATGACCTGTATGGCTATGCTGGCTCTGGTCGCGCCCAGTGCGCGGCGGATGAGCAGCTCGTGCGAGCGTTGCTCGATGCCGGCCAATCCGATGTTGATCATGCCGACGGCGGATACCGACAACAGTAATATCGCGGTGACGGTGACGCCGAGTTGGAGAAAACCGATGACCTGCTCGTAATCATCGGCGTTGTCGGAACGGTTCCATGACGATATGCTGCCGGTCCCGACGTCGGACAACAGATCGTCCAACACGGTTTTGGCGTGTTGATCGTCCACGCCTTCATTGGGATGGACGAGGATGGTCAGCCCATCCGGTTCCCAGGCTTGCGGCCAGTAGCGTTGCAGTGTGGTCGCGTTGACGTAGATGGTGGGTGTGTCCGTCCCGTCGGCGATGACACCGTTCACCCGTGCCGGCACCTGTTGCGGATTTCCTGTCCGGGCGAGTGCCACGGTGCCATCATGCACGTATTGGCGGGCGCTTTCGTTGACTGCGGTTTCCAGCGTGGCGGGTTCGTCCGCTCCGGTCAGCCATGTGCCCTCGATGATGGGGGCGGGCATGATTCTTGTCCGTTCGGCGTCGGTGATGATGATGGTGACGCGGCGTATCTCCGTGTTGCCGTCACCGGACGACGCCCATATGGCGAGGTCGTTGAGGTGATATTGCGCCGATGCGATTCCCGGACGGAAATGCGCGAGGCGTTCCTGCAAAGCCGTGACGACTTGTATGTTCACCGATGATGGCACGTCGACGATGGCGCTATAGGTGGGTGACTTGCCTCCCAGTCGCGCGTTGACCGCTTCCAGATAGTCGCGTCCGAGCGTGCCGACGAGAACGCCGGCGATGAGGGCGATGATGCCGATGAACATCGACAGGGCGGTGAGGCTGGTACGCAACGGGTTGATGCGCAGATCCTTGGCGATCATGCGGATCACGACAGTCGCCCCCTGTCGATCGTCAGTCGGCGTTCGCATCGGGCGGCGAGCTGCGGGTCGTGCGTGACGAGGATGAGTGTGACCCCGAGTTCACGAACATGTCGGAACAGTATGTCGGCGACCATGTCGCCGGTTTCGGTGTCGAGCGCGCCGGTTGGCTCGTCGCAGATCAGCAGATCAGCAGATCGGGATCGCCCACCAGCGCTCGGGCGATGGCCACGCGCTGCTGTTCGCCTCCCGACAGGCGCGACGGCATGCTGCACACCGTCCGGCTCCCGAGCCCGACGGTGTGCAGCATGCGCGAGGCTCGTCTTCTGATGACCCGCAGGGGGATGCCTCCCCGGTATTGCAATGGGAGTGCCACGTTCTCCCATGCGCTCAGATGCGGTATGAGGGAGTAGTTCTGGAACACGAAGCCGACATGCCGGCAGCGGAAGCGCGCCCGGTCGGCGTCGTTCCACGCGGCGCAGTCCCGCCCGTCATAGGAGAGCGTTCCGTCATAGTCGTTGTTGAGCAGCCCGACGATGGAGGCGAGACTGGTTTTGCCGGATCCTGATTTCCCGATGATGGCGGTGGACGTTCCCCTCTCGAACGATGCGCTGACATCGTCCACCGTCGTCAGGCGTTCGCCGTCGGGCAGCCGGACTTCGGCGCTCAGATGTTCCAACCGGATGAGTGTGCTCATGATTGCGCTCCCGGTGTGAGATTCGGAGCTGTCGCGGACACCATGTCACCTTCCTTGAGACCGTCGAGGATGATGATCGACGTGCCGTCCGATGCCCCCAACTTCACGTTCACGGTGGCGAACGAATCTCCGTCACGCCTGCTGACCTGGCCGGAGGCGAGCCTGCCGGCGACTGCGGTGACAGGCAGGATCAAGGCGTCCTCGACCGCCGTCGCGGTCAGTACCACGGTGGCGTTCTGCCCGGGACGCGCCTGCACGTCCTTTGGGAACAGGCATTGCAGTGTGCGAGTCGATTCCGTCCCATGCGCAGTCGTCGCCGATCCGGCCGTATCTTCCGCTGATGAGGGCGGAGTGGCGACGCCGTCATTCACTACCGCGGCACAGTCCGTGGGCCCCTGCGCGTCGGTGATCTGGAATCGGCCCGTCAACGGCTGGTCCGGGTCTATGGTCGCCAGCAGCGCGGTCGCGTCCACGCTGGCGCTCATGCCGCCATACCGTATCGAGAACAGCGGATAGTCCGCGGCCATGTCGTTGTCCTGCGCGACCGTTTCGATCACGCCGTCGACCGGAGCCGTGACCTGCTGATCGCCGACGGTACCCAACACGTCGCCCGCATGCACGTATGCTCCTTGATCAGTCGTGGAGTGGAACCAGCCTTTCGCCGGAGTCGTAAGCGAGAACACAGGAGCCACCTGCACGCCGGTGGAGGAAGAGGACAACGGCGTGATGCCGCCCCTACGCACCTCGACCGTGGATGCTGGCCGCTTCGCCGTGGAGGAGGCGTCGGACGATGGCGTCCGCGACGGCGAGCAAGCCGTCATCATCGCGCACATCGTCGTGGCCGTCACGCACGCCAACAGGCATTTGAACGGTGCGATCGCATTCATTTCGTCAGTCCGTTCTCATGCCGGTACCATGTGCAGTCCGTGGTGTAGAAGTCCCGCATGGTCGAATAGTCGCCGAGTTCGGATTTGCCGATCACATCGTTCTCGTATATGCCATCCTTGTCCTCGTAGTAGTTCTTGAACCAGTCGGTATCCAGCAGCTTGCGCAGCTGCTGGAGGGCGCCTCGGGCTGCTTCCGCGTTGGTCTGGCTGTTGTCGAGAATGTCGCGTTCCACCGAGCACTGCCAGTAGACATACGCCTGTCCTTCCCCACTTCCCTTGGCATACAGCGAGGACGCGGCCTGCGCCTTGGGTATATTCGCTGGAAACGCATCGCCGTTCATCAGTTCAAAGGGGAAATCCTCGACGGTCGCCTTGTATTCCTCGTTCGCCTGCTGCCAGGTCAGCATGCCGCCACTTCCCGAGGTGCCGCCGTTCGGAGTCGTCCCGCAACCGGACAGCAGCATCACTGCGGTCAGAATGGCGGCCCTGCGTCGTGTTCCCGATTTCATCATCATGCTCCTTCGGACGATTGCACAACTGTCGCCAACCATTAGCCCACAGACGGCGATCCGGGAGCAAAAGACTGTCATGCGCGCGCATGACAACGATACGTCGAGGAGCATGGGATGCGCATACGATGGGTGGCATGACAGACCTATCGGACTCGCATACCATCTCCATCGGGGTGCTGGACAACGATTCGCTCGCCCTCAACGCCATAGCCGTGATGACGAGCCGTCTCTCCCCGCGGTTCCACATCATCTGGAGCACCACGTCCCCGGCGATGGCATTGCAGCGCTGCATGACCCACGGAGCGCGACCCGACGTGCTGGTCGTCGACATGGCCTTGGGAGGCATCACCGGCGCGGACATATGCGCCAGAATCCGTCGGCGCACTCCGACGATCGGCTTGGTGTGCGTCACCTCCTATGACCTTGATCCATATCGGCAAGACGCGGTCGAGGCGGGCGCACAATGCCTGATAGCCAAAGATGACATCGTCAAAGAGCTCCCGCAGGCCATACGATGCGCGGCACAGGGCGAGCCCGTCCCCGGCACCGGATTCCCCACCGCACGGGAAGCCAATCGCAAACTCAACGAAGGACACGCGACCGAGGGCCGGCTGCCGGAAAACGACAAGCCATCGCTGTCCTCCAGGGAACGGGACGTACTGCGCCTCTACGCGCATGGATCATCCACCGACGAGATAGCCGCGCTCCTGAATGTCAGCAAGGGCAGCGTCTTCACCTACGTCAACAGGGCATGCCGCAAGCTCCATGCCGCCGACCGCAAGGAGGCCCTCGCCATATGCGCCCGATACGATCTGCTCTGAACCGTATACACCACCCAGCCATACTGGCCGCGGGGCTGGTCCTCGCAGTGGCGATCCCCGTAGAGATGGGCGTGTACTCATCCCAGAACCTGCTGTCATGGTCGACCATACGCATATCGCTGCTCGTCGCCGTCCTGTGCGCCATGCTCGGAGCGGCACCGGTATGGGCCGCCTGTCTGCTGTTCGCGGTCTCAGGATACGCGTTGCTGTGGCTGTTCTCGCCGTTGACGACCATCATGATCGCCGCACTGACCTCCATAGCGGTCCTCTCGTTCGTCAAACCCCGCCTTGGAGCCGCTTCCGCACTGGCGGCCCTCGCCGCCCTCGCCGCGAACAACATGCAGAACAACCTCACCTCGTCGAACATCGTAGGCATGATCATCATGTGCCTATGCCCATTGTCGCTGGGGTTCAGTCTCAACCTGCTGTTCGCCCAACGGCAGGCGACCGCGACACTCAGGCAACGACTCGACCGCGAACACACGGCGCGTCACCTGCACGACACCATCAGCAACGACCTCGCCTACATGATCCTGCGCATCGACCAGGCAAGCCGCAGTGATTGCCCCGCCGATCGGGAGCAATATCAGCGCCAACTCACCGATCTGCGCGCCATCGCCGAAATGGCGCTCGACCACACCCACCAGGTGATACGACAACTTGAACGCACCGACAAACCAGACGATCGCAGCCGCATCGTCAAAACAAATAACGACGACAAAACCGACAGGAAAATCGAACAGCAGCGTGAACGGCTTGACGGCATCATTCAATCGCAACGACGTCGCCTTGGCGGCCTCGGATTCCAAGGTGACGACATCCTCGGGACGTTCGACCATCCACTGGCGGACGACATCCTCGACCTTCTCGAAGGACTGCTCAACGAACTGTACGCGAACATCGCCAAGCACGCCGCCCCGCACGAATGGTACGCCGTCACGATCTCCTTCGACCGGCGGCACGTCATCATTTCGGCAAGCGACGTACTAAAGGACGAAGCGGTACGGCTCGGACTCGGCAGCGGCCTCAAGAGATACCGAACCGTTATCGAATCCATGTCCGGGACGTTCGACATCACCGATGATTCCGACAACTGGAACGCGAACATCACCATTCCATTGTCTGTAACACGCCGGTAAAGGGAATGACGGCCTCCAGCTGCCAGTGGGCTTGTTCGGTGTCCGGCTGGCTTGCGCTGGTGTGTGTTCTTCGAGCGAGTCGATGACCTCGTGCGTGTGGCCCATGGCCCGGCTGGCGGCGTCGCGCAATTCGTCGAGCTGTTGCTGGTATTCGTGTTCGTCGGCGGGCATGCCGTCGGTCCCGGCGTGACCATCGGGACATCCAGCATGAGGATTACGCCCGTGACAAGCGCCGGCCACAGGAACCGGTCCGGGCGGAACATGCCGCCGACCAGGCCGGCAAGCACAGCCAGAGCCAACATGATATCGCGCACGGTCGCGGTGCCGGGGACCCGTGCCGCCATCGAGAACACGTACTCCGCGAGCACCGCCACGGACAATACGGCGCAGGACGCCGCGATCACCGGATGCCCGGCATGCCGCAGGCCAAGCCGGTCGGAAAGCCGGGGCAGAGCAGATCGTATCTGGCGCATGCGTCCAGCACCTCCTTGCGGCTGGCGACTCCCAGCTTGTCGGCCACGCGGTGCACGTACGTGAACACGCTGCCCGTCCCGCCGCTCCTGCGACGGATGCGCCGGCACACGTCAGCGCCCGTGTTTTTTCCCCCAACGCCATATCCAACACCAGCGCATCCGGCCTGGTATGCGGGTTATGGCAATGCTCGATCGCCACCGCGGGCGAACCCGTGCCCCCGCATGACATAAAAGTCCTTGGAAACGGCCGAGATCATCGCGCACATCGCATCCAGGGCGAACGGATCATTGTCCAATACGGGCGATACGGATCGACCGCGCCGCAGCCCCGGTCATGTCATCATGTCCCATGCCGCTCATCGTGGCCACGGTCGCAGCCGGACGAAACCTGCTGTCATGCGATTATTTGACACGATGTTGCGCTTGCGGGCGCGAACGGATTGAATTGGACTAACGGGTTTTATGTAGGGATGCCGAGGAGGACAACCATGAATCAGGGGAGGGCTCGACTGGAACGAATTCGGTGATGGAGGGCTTTGCGAAATCCCCGGTCAATCGATTTGCTGACTGGTTGGGATGGGGATTCGTCTTCCTCGGAGCGGGTATAGGAGCGTTTCTGGGTGTCGTCGCGTACGTTCAACACTGGATTAGCTGACGGCTTCGAATAGTTCTCCGACCGCTTCTCGGATTTGCCGGGTGGCATGAGGTTTTCGACCGCTCACGTAGTGGCGGCGACCTCACGCTAATCAGTAATACACACTTTGATCTAGCAGACCCTACGGCTAAGGCTAGGAGGCCGACGATGGGAAACCGCGTATGGAAAGGTGAACCTTCCGCCGGTGGCCGGGCCGGAACGATCATCGCTTTGGGCATCGCGGCGTTGGTAGTGGCGGGAGTATGGTTCGGATGGACTCGATACTAGGGCTATAGTCCGGTTTCGAATCTGTCGCAGACGTTCTCGATCTCATTTTCCGAGGATGCGCGGGCAATCGTCAGCAAGGACGAGGAAAGCTTTCATGGGGACGGATACCGGTACGTGAAGGTCGCCGCTGACCCAGAACAAGTCGACGGCACCATTCTGGACGGCAGGGATTACTCCAGTGGCCAACTGCCCCAGGAGAACATCCGCATAATCAAGGAAGCGGATGCGACCCTGCGATTGAACCTGGGAACACAGCTCGATGCGCTCTACGACCGGCCTCATAAGGAGATAACCAACGAGGGCGGCACGCTGATCATCATCCATGATGCCGATTCCTCGGAATGGCATTTCTTCGAATGCCTCGTCTGAAAGCTGAGCACTCCCGAAACATATGCGATTGTCCTGAAGAAGAGCCCAGACCAACCAAGCCCCGATTATCCAGATAAAAAGAAACCCCCAGTGCATCACGGCTGAGTCGAAGACCGTCCGGAGAGGCCCTTTGGGGGAATTCTTGATATATCATAATGAGCCATGAGCCGACAGTCAAATTCAACAACTGATTTCCTCTCACGGACTCCAAGGAAAGGAAGTCCGCGGGAGAAGGCGCTGCGCGCGTGCATTACCGATGAACGGCTTGCCACCTACAATTATGAGGCTCAAAGACGTTCATGCCCAGCGCTAGAGCTGTACCTGTGGGATCACGACATGGCCAGCGCCTGTATGGGCGACATCGCCATCCTCGAGGTCGCTCTGCGCAACCGCATGGACCGGCACTCTCCCTCCTCGCTCTGGAGCAGAATGGCACTGAAGACTGGTATATGGCAGGGCTACAATTCGATGACCGAACCCAGTACCAGATTCGTGAAGCGTGGAACCATCTCACCCCGCACCAGCGAAAAAATCATACGCATGGCCATCTCATAGCGTCATTGACATTCGGATTTTGGCGCAATCTCTTGGAAGACGGCGGAACAATCCACACGAAGTGGCCAGACCAGCGCCGTGCAGATTATGAGAACGATTTATGGCGCAAAGGACTCGATAAGACATTCTCCAATGGGCGCCAGTATGCCCGTGCAGTGGAAGAACGCTGGACGAGAAAGTACGCGCTGGATATCGTAAAAACAGTGCATGCCCTGCGTAATCGGGTCGCTCACCATGAGCCGCTTGTCAACGGCATACCTCTGCCGGGTGAGAATCGACGGATTGCATTGGAGAATGCGACGCAGGCGTGCTTCGCTCTGGCGATGATCCTGGACCGAGACCTACACGCATGGTTGATGGATAACAGCAAGATGAAACTTGTGCTCGAACACGAGCTGAAGCCTAATGAATAGGTAGTGAGTATCGTTTTCGCCAATCATCTCTTCAGTGGGAATGGCAATGAGCTGCAGCGACACCAACAGATTCCTTAGGATCCGACACCGGCACGTCCGGCCTGGTATGCGGGTTATGGCAGTGCTCGATCGCCACTGCGGGCGAACCCGTGCCCCCGCATGACATGGAAGTCCTTGGATACGGCCGAGATCATCGCGCACATCGCATCCAGGGCGAACGGATCATTGTCCAATACGGGCGATACGGATCGACCGCGCCGCAGCCCCGGTCATGTCATCATGTCCCATGCCGCTCATCGTGGCCACGGTCGCAGCCGGACAAAACCTGCTATCATGCGATTACTTGACACGATGTTGCGCTTGCGGCCATGCGCAGGTTGAATGGGATTGCGCCACGAAAGGATATGCCATGAACGATCTGCTGATTATCGACATGCTGCCCACGTACGGGCTGCTGTTCTACCTGCTGATCTCGGTATTCGTCTTCGTGGGATGCCGTGGCCTGCGCCGGAGGACCTCGGATCGTGGCCTGCTGCGTTTTGCCGTAGGCGCGTTCTTGGTTGTTTCCGCGCTCGGCGCCGTGTTCGCTGCGCTGGTGTATATCATGGCAGCGCCTTTGGCGCAGCCGGATATGGTCGACTTCTACCGCATGTACCGGCCAGGAGCTCTGATCTTCCTGCTGGGATTGTTCATCATACAATTTGTCTTCGGCGTCGCTGCCGTGTATCGGGGAAAGTAACCTGGTATATCCTGCGATAAACGCATTGGCAGACACTTGCTGCCTATCTGTAAACACACCCTAGATAAGGCTTGCGGCCGTTGGCCGAGCACAGTAGTAGTGTGGTCTGCTGTGTCAACAGGAGGAGTGTGACCAATGCGGCTGATTGAGACATGGCTGGCGGACCAGGAACGCGCGTTTGACTTGTTCGCGAAATTCCCGGCGGAGGAGACGGGATTCGAGAACCCAGCGGCCGGCATGAATCGTGAACGGTTCGCCGCATATGTGCGAGGGTTGCGTGATGAGTCGCTTGGCGTCGGCTTGCCGGACGGCTGGGTGCCAGCCACCAAATACATTCTCGTCAACGATGAGGGCGACTATGTGGGCATCTTCAACCTGCGTCACCGGCTCACCGACTTCCTGCGCAACGGTCCGGGCCACATCGGCTACGGTGTCGCCCGCGAATACCGCGGTCACGGCTACGCAACCGCCGGGCTCAAGCTCACGCTTGCCAAGGCCCGCGAGCTCGGCATCAAGGAGGCTTACCTGAGTGTCCACAAAACCAATCCGGCAAGTCTTGCGGTGCAGCAGCATTGCGGCGCACGTATCGACCATGAGGACAAGACGGAATACTACACACGCATCGCCACCTGCACGGAGAGCGATGGCCTCTATGCGCGAGGCGATTGACGGCGCCTCTTGCGTGTAAATGGCCGATTATCAATCGGTTTTAATCGATTTCGCCTCGGTCGATAAAGTCGCCGTCGAGGAACCAATAATCGTGCGGATTTCCGCGTAGCGCCGTGAACGGCGTCAGTTCCACGCCCTGCGCCGCGGTTTTGCTCAGCAGATAGGCGCGGATAATCCACGGATACCATCGCCGGCGACTTCAATGGCGAAGATTTCGTCAAGCCACTGTGACGGAAGATTGGGGCTGCCGTTCGACCGCAAATTTCCTGTAAGCAGCTCTACAACCCGCAAAACTCTAATAATGTTGCATTGGCGCCTTAATCATCCATAGTTAAGGCACCAATGCAACATACGATTCGCTTACCCACGCAGCCATCCGACGATGGTCGGGATAGATTGTTCGGCGAAGCGGTCTATGGCGTCGGCGGTGACGTAGGCGTGGGCGGTGAGGCGCAGGTACAGTTCGCCGTCAAACTGGGTGACCGCGACTTCGGCGTGCAGTTCGTTGAGGATTCGGTCACGGAATACCGGGCATAGGGCGTCCAGTTCCTGCGGCGTGCGGTTTCCGTGGGGCAGCTTCACCAGGCGCATGGCGGGGGAGGGAATGCGCACCGGCGACGAGCAGTCCTCGCCGCCGACCTCGCTGGCCGCCTCGGATACCCGACGCTCCGCGTAATCGGCAAGATCGGACATGTACCGGCGCACGACATCCCAGCCCCACAGGCGCTCGATATCGCGCAAGGACTCGGGCGCGGCGATCGGACCGCATAAATCCTGGGTGCCTTGCTCGTCGAATCGCTCCGGGAACGGGTCGGCGAAACCCCACGAGTCGATCAGCGGCCACAAATCCTGACCATCCTGACCGCCTTCGGGCGGAATCACCAGCAATGCCGTGCCACGCGGCGCACACGGGAACTTATGAAAATTGCCGACCCACCAATCGGGCTGCAGTCCGCCGACCGGATCGGCCAGTTGGGCGGGAGCTTGCGCGCCATCAACCAAAAAGCGGATGCCGCGGCGATGGGCTTCGGCGGCGATGCGCTGGGCCGTAAACAGCATAGCGGTGGCGGAAATAATCTGGTCCAACACGATGAACGACGTATGCTCGCTCATCTGCGCGGTCACGGCGTCGACCACGCCATCCTCGTCGGCGTCAATGGTAACTGGTGCATCTTCCTCATCCATGCGAATGATACGAATCGCCTTTCATTCCAATGATTTCGCTCTCGTGGCCGATACCCGCGTGCCGTCATGTTCCGTACCTTGGAATCAGAAGTCGAGAGATATGGTCCGAAACCGAATGGAGCGGACCGAAGCAGGGAGCATTGAAGATGGGATTTCTCAAGAACTTTTCCGAACCGTTTGCGTTCGCGCTGGCATTGTGGCCGTTTGTGTCCATGCTGCTGACGGTGCCGGTGCTGGCGTTGCTATATCATCGCGACAATCGCATCCGACTGTCGTCGGCCATAGTGGCGTATGGCACGGTGCTGTACCTGCTCGGCCTGCTGTGCTTCACACTGTATCCGATGCCGGCCGATGCGGCGGCCTATTGCGCCGCGCACCATCTGACGCCACAGCTCAATCCATTGCAGTTCATCGGTGACATCCGTACCGATGGTCTCACCGCCGTACTGCAAATCGCGTTTAATATCGTGTTCTTCCTGCCGTTGGGCTTCATCATGGGCCGTATCTGGCGTTGGCCGCTGCCGGTTACCGCAGTACTGTCATTCGCCACGTCGCTGTTTCTGGAGACGATGCAGCTGACCGGCCTCATGGGCGTGTTCCCGTGCGCCTACCGTCTGTTCGACGTGGACGATCTCCTGTGGAACACGACCGGCGCGCTGATCGGATTCGCGCTGGCCATGCTTTCGCTGCGCCTGATTCCGGCGCGGGTCGCCGATATGACGCCGACCACCACACCTGGCTTCATGAGGCGGCTGATCACGTTCATCATCGACATGACGCTGATTGCGTTCGCCGTGATGCCGACGCATCTGTTCGTCATGATCGTCCGCTCGAACCTGCCCTCGGGCTCCAACGGCTCATGGCAGTCGATGGAACCGTTCGACTGGACCGGTTCGATCCTCTTCCTGGCGGCGCTCATCCTCTTCGAGGGCGTGGTGCCATGGTTGCGCGGCGGCTGCACGTTCGGCGGCAGTTTCACGCACATGACAGTGGAAACCCGGCCGCGAGAAGGCTGGCGGCGTGCGGCGTTCTATGTGGCGCGTATGGCGACGCTAATCATCGTGCTGCCATGGCATAGCGGCGGATTCAATCTGCTGGTGTTCATCGGCCTCGGCATCTTCTGGCTGGTCAAGCATCAGATGCCGTACGACCTCATATAAGACCGGCGCTCCGCCGTCTGGCGTTACAGGGCAACCTCCGACCATCGTTCGGGAGTCGGAATGCTGCGCAGCGGGCCGGCCAACGATATGGCCAATCCCGCTACGGAACAGGCCACGGCCACGCCCATCATCGCCGGGCATGCCGCGCCCAGTATGCCGACCGTGGTCTCGAATACGGCGGAAGCCCGCCCCTGCATGTTGTCGGGTGTCTTGCCGTAGAGAAAGCCCAGCAGACCAGCGTTCAACGCGGGGAACGGCAGGCCGGCCAGAATCTGGCAGATCAGGATGGCCGCGTAGCTTTGCACGAACAGCAGCGGCACTTGGCTGACAACGAACAACACAAGCGCGTCCGCAATCAGCATACCGGTGGGAATGATGTCGATCAGCTTGTTGGCTAGCAGCGAGCCGACCAACGTGCTCACGCCCATTGCCGTACCGAGCAGTCCGATCATGACCGCTCTGGTGCCACGGGCAGCCAACATGATCTGCGCGCCGGTGATACTGGCCACGCAGGCGATGTCACCATAGCGCCGAGCATGATTCGGAGAGGAAATTCCTTTTGGTCAGGGCCCATCGCCAGCCTTCGACCAAGTGCGTGGGAAATGGCACAACAGAAGCGCCGTGGGTCCAAACGGCGACCACGGCTTAGCGCGACGAGTCAACGCGCATTAGCTGTCTGCGAACGACACCAACACCTTGTACATAACAATGCACCTTTGCAAAAAACAAACTCCGATTATTGTACCAGTTCGAGCACGGAACCAGGCACGTCACTGGGCGCAACATAATCGGCTATCAATGGTTTCTCGGCTTCGAGGGGCTGATTTCGTCCGGTGGGGACATCTACTTGGCTTTCGAGGGGCTGTTCAAACGCCAAACCGCGAGTATAAACGGCTTTGTGGCAACGACATGACGCCATTGTGGAGCCTTGTCTACTTGGGCATCAGCCCCTTGAAACGGAGATAGATCTCCGGTAAGCGCCAAATCAGCCCCTCGAAATCGAGTTAGGCGTTGTTTTCGCGTTTACGCTGCCGTTCGAGTGCGTAATAAGCCGCGTAGCAGCAGACGACGAACGGGATCATGCAATACAGGGTCGAACGTTGCGTCTCATCGAGCACCACGAGCACCAGCGCGCCGATGCACATCACGATGGCCAGCCACGGCAGCACCGGGAAACCGGGAGCGCGATAGCCGAGTTCGTCGGCGCTGTGCCCGTCCCGCGTCCATTCACGCCTAAACCGGATATGGCACACGCACACGGAGAACCACACCACCAGCGTCGCCAAGCCGGATACGGCGACCAACACCAGATACACGGTCGAAGCGGCGATCACGGAAGACAGCAGCGCCAGCAGCGAACCCGCCATGCTGAACAGTACGGCCCACACCGGCACGCCGCGGAAATTCGTCTTGGCGAAGCGCGCCGGGATCAGCCGCTCCTTGGCCAGCGACCACACCATGCGCGAGCACACGTACAGGCCGGAGTTCGCGGCGGAAAGCACAGCCGTCAGCACCACGAAGTTCATGATGTCGCCGGCGAACGGCATACCGATCGACTGGAACACCAGCACGAACGGGCTCGTGTCCACGCTGGCCTGATGCCAGGGGATCAAGGCCGCCATCACCAGAATCGAGCCGATGAAGAAAATTGCCAGACGCAGCACCGTGGTGTGCACGGCTTTGGGAATCGCGCGCGATGGATCTTTGGTTTCGCCGGCCGCCACGCCCACCACTTCGGTGCCGGAGAACGCGAACACCACGGTCAGCAAAGTCGAGAAAATAGGTGCGATGCCGCTCGGGAACCAGCCATCGGCCACGAAGTTGCCCAGCAACGGCGCGGAAGCATGGCCGGCAATCGGTATAGAGCCGAAGATTGCCAGCAGGCCGATCACAATGAACGCGATGATGGCGAACACTTTGATTGACGCGAACCAGAACTCCGCCTCACCATATAGCCGCACGGACATGATGTTGAGCGCGAACACCACCGCAATGAACACGGCCGACCACACCCAGGACGGCGAATGAGGAAACCACCGTTGCATCAACAGCCCTGCCGCCGTGAACTCCGAGGCGAGTGCCACCGCCCAGTTCAGCCAATACAGGATGGCGATGGTGAATGCGGTGCCGGGTCCGATGAATCGCTTCGCATACATGTGGAAGCTGCCGGCATACGGCATGGCCACGGACAGCTCGCCCAGCGAGACCATTACACAGTAGACGAGCAAGGAACCGACCGCGTAGGCGAGGATCGCGCCCAAAGGTCCGGCCTGATGAATCGTGTAACCGGAGCTGACGAACAGGCCGGTACCGATTACGCCGCCCAGGGAGATCATCGTCAGGTGGCGCGACTCCATTTTCCGTTCGAGGCCGGTGTCGTCCTTGGGATTGCCGGCTGACGCCATGCTTAAGTCTCCTTCGGTCAGATGGTCGGATGGTCAGAGGGTTGTGCCTCATGTCGGTTGTGCGGGCTGCACTCGATGCTGCCTACCATATGATAGCGGTAGATGAAACGGCTCACGAAAGGCGGAAGTGAAATGACGGGTTTGCTTATCGGATCGCATTTGTCGACGGCTGGCGGCTGGAACGAGCTGCTGAAACGCTCCCATGAGGAGGGCGGCACCGCGTTCGCGTTCTTTCCGCGATCTCCGTATGGCAAACGTTCCAAGGCGCTCGACCTGGCCGGCGCGGCGGTGTTCGGCGCACAGCTCAGGGCCGAAGGCTATGGGCCGTTGGTCGTCCATGCGCCGTACGTCTACAATCTGGCCGGCAAGGATGAGGCCAAGCGCGCATTTGCCATCGAGGCGCTGGCCGAGGATATCAAGCTGCTGACCGCCATCCGCGAGACCGGCCAGGAGGTGTATATCAACATTCATCCCGGCGCGCATGTGGGCCAAGGCGCCGAGACCGGCTGCCGGCTGATTAGCGAGGGACTGAATCAGGTGTTCGAACGTACGACCGGCGTCATGGTGCTGCTGGAGACCATGGCCGGCAAAGGCACGGAATGCGGGCGCAACTTCGAGGAGCTCGCCACGATCATGAACGGCGTGGAGAACAAGGCGAACGTCGGCGTCACATTCGACACCTGCCATGTGCTGGATGCCGGATACGACTTGGTGAACGACTACGACGGTGTGATGCGCCAGTTGGATGAGGTGATCGGCTTGGCCAAGGTCAAGGCGATTCACGTGAACGATTCGCAGTTCGGCCTCGACTCGCATAAGGATCGTCACGCCAATATCGGCGAGGGCCAGCTCGGCATCCCGTTTTTCACGCGACTGGTCAACGACCCGATCATGGCCAAGCTCCCGATGATCCTCGAAACCAAGGAGCAGACGCCCGCCACGCATCGCGACGAGATCGAGTTGTTGCGCGGATTGGTGCAAAAGTAGTCGTAGTCGACCAATGTCGAGCAGAAGAGACCTGTTTTTGACTGATGACCATACGAGGTTAGCTATCAGTGGGGCGTTGATTGATCCGTCTTCATATACAGCTGCATAGCCGGTTCCAGCTGCAAGAGCTCAAAACAGACGCATGGGTTCGATGGAATCCAATGGCTGAATAAGACGTTTGCCGTCGCTGTTCAGTGGCGCGACTTCGTGAAATTGCAGACGCCGGGAAAGCATGGTACCCGCTTCCCGCATGGAATCTAACAGTGCGGCCCCGTCAACGGAGCGGTCCAGCCATGAGGCAACCATATTCCGAGGAGCCAGCAGGGGCATGCGATCATGCACCTTGACGAACTCGTCCGCGGCAGGGCAGGTGATGATGGTTGCGGTCAGCTGCCATGGCGATGCGGGAGACGGCCTCCACCATGAGTACAGGCCAGCCAAAGACAATAGTTCATCATGTGGTGCGTGAAAATAGAACGGCCTACGACCTTTCCATTCGTAGTAGCCGGAAGCGGGGATGATGGCTCGCATGGATTTTGTGGATTCGGCGAACGCCGGCTTGACATGCGCAGACTCCACACGCGCATTATATGTGGGGTAGCTCAGCACTTTGCTGGCGCTCCATCGCGGCACCAGCGACCAATAGGCACCGGTCAGATGACGGCGGCCATCCTTGCCCTGTGCCACCACGCCAATGTTCTGCGTGGGTGCGATGTTGTAGGAAGGCTGTGGCAGAGTGTCAACGCGCACGTCATCCTCGTCTACCGCGAACTGTGAGGCCACGGCATCCCAATCCAAGTCGAGCGCGAATCTCCTGCACATGCGCCCAGTTTATGCCATCAATGGAATCAATCCCAGGCCGTATGACCGATATTCATGGCGATTTTCCTTTTTGTTGGCCGCTCTGGTTCCGTAGCGATACGAACCAACGAGGAATAGCCCAGAATGTAGGACGCACAAGGCAATAAGGGCAGGGCGTGACCTAGAGTGACGCATGATCGCATACCAACAAAGGGAGGACCATGTCGGTTTTGGACGAATTGGTGGCGGGCGCACTGGAGGACCAGCAAACCCGCGAGCTCACCGTGTCTCTTGAGGATGTGAAGAAGGCCGCGCTGGCGGCCCCGGCTCCAATCGATGCGACACGATGGCTCAAGCGCGCCGATGGCATCCCGGTGATCGCCGAAATCAAGCGCGCGTCCCCGTCCAAGGGCCACCTCTCCGACATCCCGGACCCGGCCGCGTTGGCCCGCGAGTACGAGAAGGGCGGCGCAAGCGCCATTTCCGTGCTCACTGAAGGTCGCAAATTCCTCGGCAGCCTCGATGATTTCGACAAGGTTCGCGCCGCCGTGCATATTCCGGTGCTGCGCAAGGACTTCATCGTCACCGACTACCAGATCTACGAAGCCCGCGCCCACGGTGCCGATTTGGTGCTGCTCATCGTCGCCGCATTGGACGACGCCCAGCTCAAACACCTGCTGGATTTGGCGCACGAGTTGAGCATGACCGTGCTGGTCGAAACGCACACCCGCGAGGAGATCGAACGCGCATGCCAGGCCGGCGCCAAGGTGATCGGCATCAACGCGCGCAACCTGAAGAACCTCAAGGTGGACGTGAACAAATACAACGAACTCGCGGCCGATCTGCCCGATGACGTCATCAAGGTGGCGGAATCCGGCGTATTCGGCGCGGTCGAGGTCGAAGACTACGCCCGCGCGGGAGCGGACGCGGTACTGGTCGGCGAGGGCGTGGCCACCGCCGACGATCATGAACTTGCAGTGGAACGACTAGTAAAGGCAGGAGCACAAGTGAAAGCATCCGAAACAACCCCGCTCAGCGAACATCAGGGACCGTATTGGGGTCAGTTCGGCGGCCGCTATGTGCCCGAGGCCCTCATCACCGCCCTCGACGAGCTTGAGCGCGTCTACACGCAAGCCAAAGCCGACCCCGAATTCCACAAGGAATTCATGACGCTCCAGCAGCGTTACGTGGGCCGCCCGAGCCCGCTGACCGAAGCCCCGCGCTTCGCCGCACTCGTCAAGGAGAAGACCGGCCTCGACGCCCGTATCTTCCTCAAGCGCGAGGATTTGAACCACACCGGTGCGCACAAGATCAACAACGCGCTCGGACAGGCCTTGCTCGTCAAGCGCATGGGCAAGACACGCGTGATCGCCGAAACCGGTGCCGGCCAGCACGGCGTGGCCACCGCTACCGTGTGCGCCATGCTTGGCCTCAAGTGCCGCATCTACATGGGCCAGATCGACGCCCGCCGCCAGGCCCTGAACGTGGCCCGCATGCGTATGCTCGGCGCCGAAGTGGTCGAGGTGACCCTCGGCGACAAGATTCTGAAGGATGCCATCAACGAGGCCCTGCGTGACTGGGTCACCAACGTCAAGGACACGCACTACCTGCTCGGCACCGTCGCAGGCCCGCACCCGTTCCCGGCCATGGTGCGCGACTTCCAGAAGATCATCGGCGAGGAAGCCAAGCAGCAGCTTCAGGACTGGTACGGCATCGACCATCCGGACGCGATTTGCGCTTGCGTGGGCGGCGGCTCCAACGCCATCGGCGTGATGAACGCCTTCCTGGACGATGACCGCGTGAACCTCTACGGCTACGAAGCCGGCGGCAACGGCCCCGAATCCGGCCAGCACGCCATCCGCTTCGCCCCCGGCACCGGCCAGCTCGGCATGTTCCAGGGTGCCAAGAGCTACCTGCTGGAAACCGACGAAGGCCAGACGCTCGATACCTACTCGATCTCTGCAGGCCTTGACTACGCTTCCGTGGGGCCAGAGCATGCATGGCTCAAGGACATCGGCCGCGTGAACTACAGCTGGGCCACCGATGAGGAGGCCATGAACGCCTTCCGCGACCTAAGCCAGAGCGAGGGCATCATCCCCGCCATCGAAAGCTCGCACGCCGTGGCCGGCGCGTACAAGGCCGCCGCGGATCTGAAGGCCAAGGGCTATAACAAGGCCGTGATAATCGTGAACATCTCCGGCCGGGGCGACAAGGACATGGCCACCGCCGGCAAGTGGTTTGGCTACCTGACCGACGATCAGGCCGCCGCGCTCGATGTGGCCGGCGCCCACGGCGACACCGTCGCCTGACAAGAAGAGGAGATTGTTGATTATGACCAACGAAGCAACCACGCCGTCCGGCCAGCCGCTGGGCATCAGCCACAAGCCCAGCAAGTCGGGCGCTATGTTCACCAAGTTCAAGGCCGAGAACAAGCCCGCCTTCATCGGCTACCTGCCCTATGGCTTCCCCAACCCAGACGTCTCGCTTGACGCCTTCAAAACGATGGTCGAGCACGGCGTCGACGCCGTGGAAATCGGCCTGCCGTACTCCGACCCGGTCATGGACGGCCCGGTCATCCAGGCTGCCGCCTCCATCGCCCTGAACAACGGCGAGACCATCAAGCGCGTGTTCGAGGCCGTCGAAACCGTGGCCAACGCCGGCGGCGTGCCGCTCATCATGAGCTACTGGAACCTCGTGTACCACTACGGCGTCGAGCGCTTCGCCCGCGACTTCGAGAACGCCGGCGGCGCCGGTCTCATCACCCCGGACCTTATCCCGGACGAGGCGGGGGAGTGGATCGAAGCCTCCGACCGCCACGGACTCGACCGCATCTTCCTGGTCTCCCCGGACTCGTCCACCGAGCGCCTCGAAACCGTGGCCCGCAACGCGCGCGGCTTCGTGTACGCGGCCGCCCGCATGGGCGTCACCGGCGAACGCGCCACCATCGACGCCTCGCCCGAACTCCTCGTGGAACGTACCCGTCAGGCCGGTGCCGAGAACGTGTGCGTGGGCATCGGCGTGTCCACCGCCGAACAGGGCGCCAAGGTCGGCTCCTACGCGGACGGCGTCATCGTCGGCTCCGCGCTCGTGCACACCCTGCTCGCGGACGACAACAAGACCGCACGCGACCCGAAGGAAGGCTTGAAGCTGCTCGCCGCCAAGAGCGAGGAACTGGCCGAAGGCATCCACAACGCACGCTAAGACCTGCCGCCCCTAGAATCAGGGTGTATTCGGCACCTGCTTCCGTCATGGATTGCCGCATGCGCCCTGGTAAAGGGATTATCCGCCATCGAAGCCATCGAGGAAAAGCTTGGACCCTGAGGCTCGACACATATGAAACGAGTACGCTGTCAAAGCGTGAGGCGTTCCTCGAGTCCCGGCTTCCATGCGGTAGTATGGCAGGCGGCATTAGCGAATACGAGTAAGTGAGGCACGATGAATCTGGCCTATATCCCCTCGCCGACCTTCTCTAAATTCCAGGTCGGCCCGTTTACCATCCACATGTATGCAATCTGCATCCTGATTGGCATCTGCGTGGCTGTGTGGATCCTCGCCACGCGCTGGAAGCGCTACGGCGGCACCTTCGACCAGATTCTCGACACCACGCTCGTCACCGTGCCCTGCGCTCTGGTGGGCGCACGCCTTTACCACTGCATCACCACGCCGGCCGACTACTTCCCGCCCACCGGCAACCTGATCAATATCCTCAAGGTGTGGGAAGGCGGCATGGCCATCTTCGGCGGTATCTCCGTGGGCACGCTGGTGGCGTTCCTATGGTGCCGCCACAAGCATTACCCGTTCGCGATCTTCGCCGACGCCATCGCCCCCGCGCTGCCCGTGGCCCAGGCCATCGGCCGACTCGGCAACTGGTTCAACCAGGAACTCTACGGGTGGCCCACCACCCTGCCTTGGGGTCTGAAACTCAACGACGCGGACGCCATCGGCAAATCCGAAATCTGCTATTCCGGCGCTGAGTGCCCCGACTACAAAACCACCCTGTTCCACCCCACATTCCTGTATGAGATGATCTGGAACCTCATCGGCGCCGCGATCATCATCTACCTTGGCCATAAGCTCGCCGACCGCCTTAGGGCTGGCCAGCAGTTCGCCATGTATCTGATGTGGTACGGACTGGGCCGCACCTGGATCGAAAACGTGCGCATCAACTACTCCACAGTGATTCTGGGGTTGCGCACCAACGTCTGGACCGCCATCATCGTCTTCGTGATCGGCTGCATCCTGTTCGTCGTGCTCTACCAGCATGGCCCTGACTCCAAGGTACAGGCCCGGCAACTTGCGGCGGTCACCGCCGACGAACTCGAACGCCAGAGCATCGAAGAAGAACGACTGCGCCAGAAGAAAGCCCAGCGCGGCAATATGCAATAAGTAACACTGGAAAGAACAGCGTCCAAACAGCACGAAACACGGGGCTCCAAGTCCCATTGCACAGATAAGGTAGGAAACCATGAGCAATATCGCAATCGCACCCAGCATCCTGTCCGCTGATTTCTGCAACCTCGAACGTGACCTCAAGGCCATCTCCAATGCCGATTTGGTTCACGTCGACGTGATGGATCATCATTTCGTGCCGAACCTGACCCTTGGCGAGCCCATCGTTGGCCGCATCTGCGAGGTCACCGACCTTCCCGTCGACGTGCACCTGATGATCGAGGATCCGGATCGTTGGGCCCCCGAATACGCCAAGCTCGGTGCCGCTTCGGTCTCCTTCCACATGGGTGCCACCCATGCCCCGGTACGTCTGGCACGCCAGCTGCGCGAAATGGGCTGCAAGGCGAGCTTCGCCGTGCGTCCGGCCGAACCGGTCGAGCCGATTTTCGACATCCTCGATGAGTTCGACATGGTGCTCATCATGACCGTGGAGCCCGGCTTCGGCGGCCAGAAGTTCCTCGACAACCAGATGGCCAAGGTTCGCCGTCTACGCGACGAAATCACCCGTCGCGGACTGAAGACCCGCATTCAGGTCGACGGTGGCGTGAGCCCCAAGACCGCGCACATCGTGGCCGAAGCCGGCGCCGACGTGCTCGTGGCCGGTTCCGCCGTATATGGCGCTGAGAACCCCGCCCAGGCCGTCGATGACATCCGCGCCAAGGCCGAGGCCGCGTTTAAGGCCTGAGCCGCAGCGCGCCCATTACCTCAGCAGAAGCAACAAAGAAAAGATAATCATGAAGACGTTTGAATCCCTGTTCGCCGAACTGTCCGAAAAGGCCAAGATCCGTCCCGAAGGCTCCCTGACTGTCGATGAGCTCGACAAGGGCACCCACTTCATCGGCAAGAAGATCATCGAAGAGGCCGGCGAAACCTGGATGGCCGCCGAGTACGAGGGCGCGGATCGCACCGCCGAAGAGATGAGCCAGCTGCTCTACCATGTTCAGGTCATGATGATCAAGCACGGCCTGACCCTCGAGGACGTCTACAAGCACCTGTGATCGCCGTTCCGCGGCCGCAGAACACTGAACCAAGCACAAGGGATTCGCTGGCAATTCCGCCGGTAATCCCCACAAAACGCAGTAACCGCAGCGCATCGAACTCCCAACAGGGGAGAGGAGCATTCATGCTGAGAATCGCAGTGCCCAACAAGGGCATGTTGTCAGAACCCGCGTGGAACATGCTGGCCGAGGCCGGCTACCGTTTGCGCACCAATCCGCGTCAGCTCGTCGTCCAGGACGAAGACAACGGCATCGAGCTGTTCTACCTGCGTCCGTTGGATATCGCGGTGTACGTGGGTCGCGGTGCCATTGACGTGGGCATCACCGGACAGGATCTGCTGAAGAATTCCGGCACCGCCGCACTCGAGCACATGCCGCTCGGCTTTGGCTCCTCCACATTCCGCTTCGCGGCTCCGAACGAATCCCCGATCACCACTCTGGAAGACATTCAGGGCAAGCGCGTGGCCACCACCTTCGACAAGCTGGTGCATGACTACCTCGTCGAACACGGTATCGAAGCTGAAACCATCCACCTGGACGGCGCCGTGGAGTCTTCCGTGCAGCTGGGCGTGGCCGACCTTATCGCCGACGTGGTCTCCACCGGTACCACGCTGCGCAACGCCGGTCTGCGCGTTTTTTCCGACCCGCTGATGCACTCCGAAGCATGCCTGATTCGCTCTCCGCGTCTGGACGAGAAGGATTCCCGTCTCGCCGTACTCACCCGCCGTCTGCAAGGCGTGCTGACCGCACACCAGTACGTGCTTATGGATTACGACATCCCCGTAAGCAAGGTGTCTGCAGCCGTGGCCGTGACCCCCGGTTTTGAGAGCCCCACTATCTCCCCGCTGCACGACAAGCAGTGGAACGCCGTGCGCGTCATGGTGCCCAAGGCCGAGGTCAACCAGCTGATGGACGATTTGTACGAAGTCGGTGCTCGAGGCATCATCGTCACCGCATTGCAAGCCTCTCGCATGTAAACCATGTAGACTATTTGTCGATATGACAGACCACAAACTCAGCAGCAGATACAGTCCAGAGGCGCGTGACCTGTATTTCACTGTGCCGAATCTGATCAGCGCGTTGAGAATCATCTCGATTCCATTCATCTCCGCGCTGATCTCTCGGCATGAGATGATTGCGGCGTTGGCGCTTATCGCCATCTCCTCCGCTTCTGACGGACTCGATGGCATCATCGCGCGCAAATTCAACCAAGTCAGCAAAATCGGGCAGATTCTTGACCCGGTAGCCGATCGCCTGTTGATTTTCTGCTCGATTTTGGCTCTCGGCGTCGCCGGCGTCATCCCCTGGTGGATGCTGATCATTGTGGGTTTGCGCGACTTGTGGATGGCAATTCAGGTGCTGTGGCTTGCCCAATATGGATATGGTCCGTTGCCGGTGCATTTCGTGGGCAAAGCGGGCACCGCATTATTGATGATTTCCATCGTCGGCCTGATTTTCGCTGATCTTGGCACCAACGCCTTCTTCCACCTGCTCTATCTTGCCGCGCTTGCCGCAGGGATTTGGGGCATTGCCATGTACTGGTTGGCCGGATATATCTACACCAAGCAAGGTGTGAGCTTGTTGCGCAAGGAATTGGAGGAGCGGCATGGAGCCTGATTCCACAGCGCCGGTCTCATTCCCCGTACCAGAGGAGAATGAGCCAGTACGCCGTCGTGCCATTTTTTCCCGTGCATTTCGGTCTGTGAAATCCCACCATGCGTTGTCTCCCAATGATGCCACGGCCGTTCGCGGACGCCGTCGCCGTAAAACCAACGATGATTCCCTGCAACTCATCGACGATCTCGTGAACCGTCCGATGGATCCCATGTTCTCCGATTCGAGACTGGTCCATGAGCAGCGATCTGTATTTTCCATCTGGTTCAATCGCATTATCGTTTTCCTGATTTGCGTCGGTGTCGGGTTTGCGGGGTGCCTGTTCGTCCAGCAGCTGCAGTCCGATCCGCGCAAACAGGTGCGTCAGACGTTGGCCGACCAACTCGAAAACCGCAATGCGCAAATCGAACAGCTCACCAAAGATGTGAATGCAGTCAAGGCCCAAGTTGACGAGCAGTCGAAGAAGGTCTCCGGAAAGGTCAAAAGCGACACGCTGATTCAGGATGAATTGGTCACCGGTGCCGTGGCCGTCACCGGTGAAGGCATCACCATGACATTGGCCGATCCTATTGCGGCGAGCCAGTCCGACCAATCCACCTCCACCAGAGTGGGTACCACCAGCAAGATTCGCGTCGTCACGGATCTTGATTTGCAGCAGCTGGTATCGCTGATGTTCCAAAATGGAGCCGAAGCCATCTCCATCAACGGCAATAGGCTCGGTGCACAGACCTCCATCCGTAAGGCGGGTGGACATATTCTCATTGGCGTGAATGCCATCGAAAGCCCGTACACCATTGAAGCCATCGGAGACAAGAACACGTTGGCCGAAGCTATGGGATCAAAGAATCTGGCAAGCCTGTACGATTCCTTCAAACAAGCAGGTATTTATCCGCAGGTAAACAAGTCCAATTCGATTACACTTGAGGCAGCAGTGGCTGGCGAAACCCAATACGCAGAGAGGAACGAATAATGGCAGCCGTCCTAGGTCTGATTATCGGCGTGGTAATCGGTGTGTTTGTCAAGCCGGACATTCCGGTCGTCTTGCAACCCTATCTGCCGATTATGGTGGTGGCCGCCATCGACGCACTGCTGGGCGCTGCACGCGCGTACTTTGAACGAAGCTTCTCTGACCGTGTATTCGTCATATCGTTCCTGGCCAACGTGCTGACGGCAACCTTGCTGGTGTTCCTCGGCAATCAGCTTGGCGTCGGCTCGCAGCTGCAGACCGCCGTCATTGTAGTGCTCGGCATCCGTATCTTCTCCAACGTGTCCGCCATTCGCCGGTTCATCTTCCGAGGCTGATATGGTACGAAGGGCTAAATCAAACAACATGCTGGACAAAATGCATGACCAGCATGCCCAAGATAAGGCGAACGACCGCATGGAAACTGGTTCGTTCCCCACTATACGCAAAAAGCCGCGTAAGAACCTGAACCGGAATTCCGATCGTTCCCGACTGATATCATCGATCTTCATCATGCTGATGTGCGCATTGCTGGGCTTTGCCTACATGAGTCAGATCAACAACACCAAATCCACCTATGAAACGATGGATGAGAACGAGTTGGTTCGTCTGCTCAACGAGTCGAACACGCAGATATCCAACCTCGAGCAGCGCAAAACCCAGCTGACCAGCCAGCTGAACTCGTTGAAGTCGGCTGCCAACGAGCAGGAACAGGCGCGTAAGATCGCCAAGCAGAACGAGGAAACCAGTGGTCTGATTTCCGGCCGGCTCCCGGCCAAGGGCAAGGGTATTACGGTTACGGTCAGCCGCGGTTCGACATCCAGAATCGACGCTTCGATCATGTTCAACCTCATCGAGGAGCTGCGCAATGCCGGCGCCGAAGTCATTGCCATCAACGAGGTTCGCGTTGTCGCATCGACCTATATTCAAGATGCTGACGAAGGGCTGATTTCCGATGGCACGGTCATCAAACCTCCGTATGTGGTCAAGGCCATCGGCAATCCGCAGGAGCTTTCCAACGCAGTTGACATCGCCGGGGGAGTGGGCGCCCAGCTGCAGGTCAAGTATGGAGCTAATGTTAATGTCGAAGCCTCCGATAACGTCATTATTGATGAAGTGCGTGAAGCTACGCAAAATAAGTATGCAAAGACGGTAGAATAGGAAGCTATGACTGATCCGATTCCTAGCGCAGGCGAAACCACCATCATTGGATTGCCTGCTATTAACGTATTGCCCGTTACCGCAACCGGCGACCGTCCTCTGACTCAGGAGGATTTGGACACCATTACACGCCTGTCCGAGGGGACGGCGTTGCTTATCTCGACCAGGGGAGCGGTGTCTGGTTCGCGGTATCTGCTTGATGAGGATGAAATCACTGTTGGTCGCGATCCCCGAGCGGATATTCTGCTGGACGATTCCACCGTATCCCGGCAGCACGCCGTGTTCCGCCGGGTCAATGGCCAGTATTCCGTTATCGATGCCGGAAGCCTCAATGGCACTTATGTGAACCGTCAGCGCGTTGATCAGGCGGTGCTTAAAAACGGCGATGAAATCATGATTGGCAAGTTCCGTCTGGTGTTCTTCACGAAATCTGCCTTTGTCTCCCAATAACCGACACATTATGTGGGGTTACACTTGGTGAAGAATTGCAATCGTGTGATTACACCAGTGTGAGTTAGGGGAGCCGAGATGAGCCGGACCGAGCTGCATCTTCATATTCCGCTTGATGAGCGTGAAGATCTCAATGATGGCGCTATCCAGGGGGAGTTGTTCGCCAACGCCGATTCCGAGGAAATCAAGCGTGGATATCGCGGTACCGTGGCATCCAAGGTTGCGGGCATCACGTATCGTCAGCTCGATTACTGGGCACGCAAGCAGATTGTCGAACCGTCCATCACGCCATCGCACGGATCCGGTTCCCGTCGTTTGTATTCGTTCAAGGACGTGGTGATTCTGGCCGTCTCCAAGAAGCTGCTGGATGCCGGCGTGAATCTGCAGAACGTGACTGCAGCCATCGGCTTCCTTACCCAGCACACCACCGATCAGCTGGCCAACGTGACCATCATGTGCGACGGCCAGAACGTGCACGAATGCACGACCAGCGAGCAGATGCTTGAGCTGCTGCAAAGCGGCAAGGCCGTGTTCGCCGTGTCTGTCGGCTCACTGTGGCATCAGATTGAAACCGCTCTGGAGGATGAGGATTACGTCGATCTTGATGACAAGCCGATGACGGTTTCCATGAATCGTCCGATTGACGAATTGACCGCCATGCGTATGCGCAAGAAGCTTGAGGCGCAGCGTCTACAGCGTGAGGCCGCTTGATTTCGCAGCAGGTTTGTATGATGGCGACTTGCCGGGTTTCCGGCAGGTCGTTTTTTCATTATGGGCGTGCAATGATCGAGTAATCTTGCAGAACACAGTGCTGAAGGATTGATGCAATGGGTATAGTCATTGGGTTCCTGCCAATCGTGCTCTGGCTCGTCGCCGTCATTATGGCCGTCGCCATTATCACGTTCACGATAGGTCGAGGCCACATATTCACGCCGCGGGCAAAGCGTCCGGCGACTGAGCCGGTTGACTGGTCCATGGTCAAAATGCATTTTCTGTCGTTTGTAATGGCGCTGATACCGTTTCCTGTCTTCGTTTTTCTCGCGGATTCCATGGATGTGCGTCTGAGAGATTTCTGCGACGCAGCGCAGTTGCCCGCAGCTGTCATCGTATTCGTTCTGGTGTTGCTGGAGAACGTCGCCATGTATTTCCAGGCGCGCAACGCTTCGGAGACTGCAATGGATCGGCGTATTGGTGCCTCTGTACGTAAGAACGACGATGACACTGGAATCCGATAATGTACGTTATGTCAGATTAGTTATCCTTGACGAGGATTCAGTCGCCTGTATCAACTAGTCCACGCATACCAAGGCCGACAGCCAAAGGAGCACCGGAGCATACCAGGCCGACAGCCAAAGGAGCACCGGAGCGACCACCGCAATTGCAAGAATCGCCGTGCCTTTCAGCCAATCCTTGTCATTTCGTTTCCAGTGGAATGCTCGCCAAATGAACCATATCAGCATGGGAATCTCATACAGCGACAGCAACGGCAAACCGATGAAAACCAGGTCGAAGGCCGCGGCGCAGGCTTCATCGCATCCCATCATGAAGAAGTCCTCGCCGTTGTGTTTCAGTGCGTTTGGAAATAACGGTTTACGGCTTCTTCGATCTGCTCGGGCTTCTCGATGATCTCGTAAACGCCGTGTTCTTCCATCTCGCCGGCCGGGGCGTAACCCCAACGGCAGCCGATGGTGTCCAGCCCGCAGGCGTGTGCGCCATCGATGTCGGTGTAGCGATCGCCGATCATCACGGCCTTATCCCCTGCCGAAGCATCAAAACCGATTTTGTCAAAGCAATAACGGATGACCTGATCCTTATCCAAGCGAGAGTTGTCCTTGGAAGCGCCATAAATGCCATCCAGCAATTCGGTCAGATGGAAATGCTCACAGATCGGAACGCATTGGTACTCGGGCTTGCAGCTGGCCAACGCCAGATAATAGCCGTCGGCACGCAGCTTGAGCAGCTGTTCGCGGATACCGGGAAACACGACGTTCACCAAGCGGCCGGGAACTTTGTTGCCGGGCTCGTTCGGATCATCGAACACGGCGCGATCCGCATAGTAGCTGCGGTAGATGATGACCGCCCGGTCAAGCTCCTCCTCCGGCACATGGTTGCGTCGCAGCGATTCGATGATGGCCGGACCAATGAAACGATGCAGCTCGGCATCGTCGGGAACCGGGCGACCCAATTCCTCGAACGTCTTGATGACGGATGCGATGATGCCGCCGTCGGACTTGGTAAGCGTGCCGTCGAGGTCCAGCAGGACCACGTTCCTCGGATGCTGTGCCATATGAGGTCCACTCCCCTGTTTCACTATGGTGTTCATGTTCGCAAGATTGCTTCAGCAATGATTATGCCCAGTCGGTTTGACTGGGCATCAAGTTCACGTGTTGTTGGCTCACTCGTAATCGGGAATCCAACCGTCGCGGTGCATCTGCAGACGCTTCTCGAGCAGCGTGGCGAGCTCCTCCTCGCTACGACGCTCCAGCAGCATGTCCCAGTGCGTACGGGTCGGCTTGGTGATCTCATCGGCCTCACGGTCGTCATCGCCTTCGCGATGGGCCACGGAACCGCAGCGGCATTCCCACTCGTCAGGAATCTCGGCACCTTCCGCAAACGGCAGAATAGTGCGGTGACCCTTAGGGCACACATACGCCACATCGTTTCGCGCGGCGAAATCCACGTTGTCATCGGACTCCAGCGATTTCGCGCCGATGCTCATGCCCCTGAGGCTACGTTCTGCCATATTGGCATCCTCCTTGAAAAATCTTCGACCGTACTAATTTACGCAACAGTTCGGACTTGGCTTCTATTCCGCTGTTCGCTGGTGACTGACCGGTGTAGCCGGCCAAGCAAAGGTTAATCGACGCCGGAATAGGCCACGACTCCGCGGTTCACACGATCAGCCGCTTCATGGGCGATATCCGCCAACCGTTCTCCCCCATCGAACGGCAATGGCTGCGCCACGGCGATTTGCTGCAGTACGTCGGCCAGTCGTTTGGCGGTGCGCACAAAGTCGCCGCCGGTCATGTCCGTGCCGTACAGGCATGCACCCAGCGAACCGCCGTCGGCCCATTCGTACATGATGTCGACGATGCCGAAGTCCGGCTGGTGCATTTCTTCCAGGCTGTGATCCTCGCACAGGATGTTGATATCCGCGCAGATGCCTTGCAGTTTGGACGATGCGATGGCGATAGGGCCGGAAATGCCGCCCGGATAATGCCGTGGTTCGCCGTCCGAGCCACGCCTGGCCTCGTACACCAGCGAGGAAAGTACCGCGGCCAGCCCGTTGGCATCGAGCTTGTCGAAAGTGCCGGCAAGCAGCGCCTCGCAGAGTTCCAGATCATGCTCGCTGTAAATACGGCGCAACAGCAGGCCTTTTTCGGTCAGGGTCACGTCGATACGGCCGTTGCCGTCATCATGCCGCTCCAGATAGCCGAGCTGGGTAAGGATGTCGCAGATACGGTCGAACTGACGTGCCACAGAGCCGGTACGCGAGTCATAACGATACTTCACCCGATTGAGTTCCCGGGTCTCACGGGCCCAGCGGTGCCCCCATTTGAGGTGCTGCTGGAGGTCGGGGCAATTGCGGCATGGATGCGCGTGCTCGGCCTTGCGCAGCTTCTGGATGCGCTTGTCGAGGTCCTGGAAAGCGCGAGATCTGTCCTGATCGGTCAGGAACACCTCGTGCTTGAGTTTGCGGCGGCCATCCTTCTCGATGTCGCTGAGCTCCATACGCAACGTCATGAACTGCTTGAAATCGCCATGATTGCAGGCGAACGCCTGTTCGTATCCGGCCAATGCATTGGTGAGCGTGTTGATCTGCGATTCCAGCTGCCAGGCGGATTCATTGGCTTCCCATTGGGCAAAAGACTGATCCAAGGTGATTCGTGCGGTCCCATAGTCGCTGGAATTAAGCAGATTCACCGCCATATTGAACGTCGGACGGAAGCTGGAATGCAACGGATACACACGCTTGGAAGACAATGCCGCGGCCGTGGCGGGCACGAATCCATGATGGTCGACCACGATGGCATGGCCGATGGTGTCGATGCCGCGTCGGCCGGCACGTCCGGTCAGCTGTGTGAACTCGCCGGGAGTCAAACCCACGTGACCGGTGCCGTCGAACTTCTCCAGCTTCTCAACCACCACGCAGCGTGCCGGCATATTGATGCCCAGCGCCAGCGTTTCCGTGGCGAACACCATTTTGACGAGGCCCTCTTCAAACAGGCGCTCGACAATTTGGCGGAACAGGGCGATCATGCCGGCATGATGTGAGGCGAATCCTTCTTCCAAAGCGAATCGGAACTTGGAGAACTGCAACGCCTTCAGATCCTCTTGGGTGAGCTGACCTTCCATCATCTCGTCCACGATGCGGCGAATCCTGGTCACTTCCTCATCGGTGGTCAGTTCCAGTCCGGCATTGATGCACTGCTCGACCGCCTGATCACAGCCGTTGCGCGAGAAGATGAAGTAGATGCCGGGTAGCATGCCCAGAAAGTTCAGCTCGTCGACCACGGCCCAACGGCGAGGCGTGTGTCGCTCCGGGTGTGGTACGCGATCCTTGTGCCCCTTTCCGCCCTTGCCTTTGAATCCCCTGCGCTTGTCGGGCCGTTCCTCACCACGGCGGCGTGCCGCCTTGCGGTCCAGTTGGTCGAGTCGGTTGATCAACTCGGCGTTGAGCTTCGTGGTCTGGTTGCCGTTGCCGTCCCTGCGATACAGATCCAGCACCTCCGGCTCGGTTTGTTCATCCGCCTGCACAATGACGTGCTGTTCAAGCGGCACCGGGCGATGCTCGCTGATGACCAGCTTGGTCTCGCCGCGCACGGATGCGATCCAGTTGGAGAAATCCTCCACATTGGACACCGTGGCAGACAATCCCACGATTTTCACCGTCTTGGGCAGGTGAATGATGACCTCTTCCCAAACCGGACCGCGGAAGCGGTCGGCAAGGTAATGCACCTCGTCCAGAATCACATACCGCAGTGCGGTGAGCGTGGTGGAATGCTCGTAGAGCATATTGCGCAGTACTTCGGTGGTCATCACCACGATGTCCGCCTCGGAATTGATCGAGGTGTCACCGGTGAGCAGGCCTACCTTATCCGGGCCGTATACGTCTACCAGATCATGGTATTTCTGATTGCTGAGAGCCTTGATAGGAGTGGTATAAAACGCTTTGACGTTGCGTTCCTGAGCCAGATAGATGGCAAAATCGGCTACCACGGTTTTGCCTGCGCCGGTCGGTGCGGCGACCAGCACATTGCTGCCGGCCTCCAATGCGTCGTTGGCTTCGGTCTGGAAATCGTCAAGATCGAACGGCAGTGTAGCGGCAAAACGAGCCGCGACCGATGCTCTGTGTTTATTGGCTTTCTGGAATGATGCGTATCGCTGGGCAGGACTAAGCGTTCGGGAAGAATCGCCTTCCTGATGGTGAGGGTGACGTGCCATGATGCTTTCCGACTAGTCGTCTACTTGTTGAACTGCTTCCACCTGTTCCAAGCCGCGATATGGCGTTCGCGAGTGACGTTCTTGCGCTGTATCACTTCTGCATGGGCGTCGACATAGCGTTCCTGCGCCACATTCAGCGGCTGCGTGAACAGCGGCGGTTCGCTCTCCTCTGTGGAATCGCCGGGCTCCCCCATTTTGGAGACGCGCTCGCCAAGTCTGCCGCCAATCTCCGCGATATCCTGCACGGCATGGAATCCATGTAGTCCCGCGTATACTAGTCCGGCCGCGATCATGGCCAACATGAACAGAACCAGAATCGGCCATATCCACCAAGGCATGACGTCTGCTCCTTACTTGTTTTCGCTGATGCTGAGCTCTCGCTCGGCACGGGCGATAATCATCGTGCGCAGCGTTTCGGGGGCGACTGCGGTGATGTGGCGCGCATGGGCGATACAGAATGCCACGAACCAGGAATCGGAGGACACAGTCAGATGCACCTTCTCCCCCGCACCGCACTGCTCCACGGTGGCACCGGAAAGGGTCTTGATGAACGGCAACTCACGCTGATCGGTGATGAACACCGCTTCGGTGCCGTTGTCAAAGCTCCACTTGCGCAGCTCGTTGATCGGCATGTTCGGTACGTCAATTTTCTTGGTCGGCTTGACCAGTTCGGCCTTTTCGATGCGTGCTAGACGCAGCACCTGCCAAGTGCGGGGTTTGCCGTTGGCCTTGTCGATGGTCTTGTCTTTGGAGACGTAGGCCTTCTTGTCCTTGGGCGCCGCGGAACCGACATCGGTGTAGACAGCCGTGTAATAGACACCCTCGTCGATGAAAATCTTGGAGGGAGCCACCAGCTTGCGGCGGGTGCGTCCGGTGCTGTCGGTGTATTCCATATCCAGCAGCGAGTCGGTGTTGATAGCGCGCTTGACCACGGAGAAACTGCGCGGTTCAAGCTCATAACCGGTAAGGCTCAGCCACGGGGTCTGGCCGGGGCTCACATGCTGACGCAGACGCTCGTAAAGGTCTTCGGCCTGGGCGCGCTGCTTGTCAGGCAGCAGCGGGGAATGTGCCAGATAGCTCACCGATGCGGTGAGCATGCTCAGGTACTGCGGTGAGATACCGGCAAGACGCTCAAGACCCAGCGAGTTGGTGGCGGACACGATGCCTTCGGCATCCAACAGTGGCCAGTCGATGTCGAAGAACTGGCTGCCGGCCATCTCCCCATCATCGGACACCGTGGTCAGTGTGTTGATGTCCTTATGAATGATGTTGACGAACTTCTTGAGTTCATCGTCGTTCTTCGGCTTGCCGATAAAGCGTTCGGCCAGCTCCCCCATGGAGAACTCTTCGCCAAGATGGGCGGACAGGAACAGCATCAGACGCAGTCGACGGTCGACCTCGCTGCCGGTCTGGAATGCGGAACCGTTTTTCTTGTTCTGGGCCTTGATGGATTCGGGATCACCCGGTTCGCTGATGTCACGGCTGATTGCGGGAGAGACCACCGAAGCGCTGACCGGGCTTGCGGACTCGTCGGCAAGCGTGAACTGACTGGCTGCGTGCAGACGACGATGATAGGCATCCACGGCTTCCTGCGGGCTGACGATGGTGGCACCTGGGTGTTCGAGTACGAACATGGCCAGATCATCGGAATCGGTGTATGCCACGTTCAGGTGTTCGCCGTCCACATCGATGGTCGCAGCGAATCGACGCGAATCAATGACCTTGACCAAGGTGTCCGGAATATGCTGGGTGCCGAGGCCTGGGGCGATGGAATCGAGACCAAGACCCGGAATCGGGGTCTGAGGCACGCGAGGTGTGGTGCGTGAAGTACGTGCCGCAACCTGAGCCTGATCGGGCTCGGAGGAGATAGACATGGAACGGGCCAGATAGTTGGCGGCGGCCAATACCGGCATATCTTCGGCTTCGAACATCAGACGGATGCGAGGTTCATCGCCCAATTGCAGGCGGTACGAGGCGAAATCCTGACCTTCGGACTTGGAGGAATATTCAGGCTGGCGCGATTCGATGGCAATGCCCATGGCGGCGAGCTTGGCGCGATCGCGTTGGAATTGCTTGGCGAATGCCGCCTTAGCTGCCTGATCGGCCAGCTCCCCATAGGAATCGGCGTAAGCCTTGACTCGCTGTGCGATTTGGCGGGAAGTAAGCCATTGCGGGAATGCGGATGAGAGTACGGCCAGTACATCCAGCTCGTGCTTGCCCCATTTGTCGGAAAAACGACGACGTCCGCTTGTGCCCTCTGCCATTAGTCCTCACGTGTAGTTACTGTTTCGTTATAAGTGTGCATGAGTTTGTCTCATACTCCCTCCATCTTAGAGGCTTTTTCCGCGACTGCACACCATTTCACGAAAATAACGTCGTTTTTCTTCCAAGATGCTTGCTGAAATCAGACCCAATCGTCCGGTTCAATGCCTTGCGGGCCTACGTATGCGCCATTCGGCACGTAGCTCGGCTTGCCCTGATCGTCGAGTTTGGCATCAGCGAACATGGTCACATCACGGCCGAACGTCCAGTCGCCTTGGATGGTTACCGAGTTGGCTGCGGCCAATGATGGCACGGCGTATGGGAAGCGTTCGTCGAAGTCATGGATGTTCTTGTAATAGCGCGGATCAAGTTCCACATTCGGGAAGACGTAGTTGCCGTCTTCCATTTCGTAGTTGTCCGTCAGATGGAAGCGATCGGAACGCATGATGAACAGATCGTTGGTGGTCTTCACCGGAAGAAAGCGCATACGATCCACCTGCACGCAGATGGCACCATTGAACAGGCCGATGGCCGCGCCCATCGCGGTTTCGAGCTGAATGACCTGCTCGGTATCCGGGTTGGTGGGATTAACGGTCTTCTTGTTGCGAATCACCGGCAACGGCAGCACTCCATTGTATTCAGCGAGCTTGGCCTTGAGTGCGTCAATGCGAATCCAGATGGAGTTCGTATTGAAGTACGGGTGCTTCTTGATGTCCTGAGCCGCTGCCTTATCGTCAGGATGCACCTGGCTCATCTCGCGCAGCATCAGTCGACCGGTGGACTTGTCCCGCACGATGTGGCCGCCCTTGCGGTCGGCCTTGGTGCGGGTGGCGACCTCCGCCATGAACGGTGCGCCGGTGTTCTCGAAATGCTGGGCCAGCGTGCGGGAGGGGCGAGCACCGAGATTATCGGAATTGGAGATGAACAGGTACTTGAAGCCATGCTCTTCGAGCACATCGAGCAGACCGGATTCCCAGATGGTGGAGAATAGGTCACCGTGACCCGGCGGGCACCATTCCAAATCCGGGTTTTCCGGGAAGCTGACGGGCTCGCCGGTGGCGGCGACCAGCTTTGGCTCCTGATGCTGGATGATTTCCATCGGGATTTCGTGCTGCGTGAACTTGCGGTTGCGCTTGAGCACCTTCACGGTGTCAGCCGAAGTGCGGAAGGAGTTCATGAAGGTCAGCGGCAGCTCGACGTTCAGACGGGTACGGGCGGTCAGCACCTGACCGATGATGATGTCGATGAAGCGCATTTGCCTGGCCTTGTGGCGGCGCACAGGCAGCAGGGACTTGGCGCATTCCAGACCCATGGAGGTGCCGAGACCGCCGTTAAGCTTGAGGAACGCGGTTTTTGCAAACGCGTCCACGGCCTTGTCGTGATTGATGGTCTCGTAAACATCGTGGAAGCTGGGAACCTGCTCAAGCGGCTCCACATCGTCCTCTCGGATCCAGTTTGATGCCTCTTCGTGCTGCCATACGCTATAGAGATGATGGAATTGATTGATGGCGGTTTCGCTCATGCCTTTCTCGCGCATCTTGGCGGCGGAATGTGAGAAAACCTCTTCGATGTGGGCTTCCGCGGTGTTCTCGGCGGTGGCATCATCGTTTACGCTGAGCTGGGCTTCATTGTTCAGTTCGGTCAATTCAGGTCCCTTTCGTCATATTCCAAGGAACAAGTGTAACCCCGTATGGCTCAGGACAGTACACAAGGTGCGTGTTCACCAGTGAATAATCCATGAATTAGGCGGCTTTCTGGGCTTGCAGAATGGTATCAATCACGGTGACGACGCCCCTATCGTTGTTGCTCGGTGCCAGCCAGTCGGCATGCGCGTGCATGTGCTCTTCGGCATTGGCCACTACGCAGCCGTGACCGGCCGCCTCAAGCATCTGAATATCGTTGTAGGTATCGCCGAGCGCGCAGGAATCCGCGATATCCACGCCTAGGTATTCGCACAGGCGAGCAAGCGCCGAGCCCTTATCCACACCGGGATTCATCATGTCGATCCACATTTTGCCGGCGTTCGTTACCGTGTAACGGTCTGACCACGCATCGCGATAGGTCTCGCGGTAGACCTCTTCGGAATTGTTATCAGGGAAGAATACCGTGTATTTGTTTACATCGCGGTCAAGTTCGGTGAGGTCATCCATGTAGACGATTTTCTTGTAGAACGTGCGGAAATAGTTGTCGTATCGCTCGTCGCATGAGCGGATATAGCAGGCTTCGATGCCGCAGACGGTTGGGCATCCGCGTCCGTCGTCCAGCGTGTAACGAATCATGTCCTGGTACTGTTCAACGGGAATGAGGCTCTCGTAAATGAGCTTGCCGCGGCAGTAGATAGCCGCGCCATTGTCCGACATCAGCGCCATCTGGTTCTGGATTTCCGGGAACATCTCGGCCAATGTGTAGTTCGGGCGGCCGCTTGCCGCACAGAACGTAATGCCTGCCGCATCGAGCTTGCGGATGAGATCATCCATGTGGGGTGGCATGGAGCCGTCGTCAGCCAACAACGTGCAGTCCATATCACTGGCAATGACCCTGATTTGGCCCAGATCCTTGTCCTCGGTGAAATTTGCCAACATCGCGTACTCCTTGTCAGAGAAAAGGAAAAGTCCGGAATCACTAAGATTCCGGACTTAGAAAGTCGGGCCGGCGGGATTTGAACCCGCGACCCCTTGACCCCCAGTCAAGTGCGCTACCAAACTGCGCTACGGCCCGATGGTGCAAAAGCACCGAGTAGATAATTTACCACATGGATACGATTTGGCAAATCATCGTACGTCTTGCGTGTCCTGCGGTGCTGCGCCCATGGGTTAACGGAGACAACACTGCAAGGGATAACCGCTACTTGCGCTTCTTCTTCTCTCGAATATTCACCGAGATCTGAATCGGAGTGCCTTCAAAGCCGAACTCCTCGCGCAGCTGACGCTCGATGTAACGGCGGTAACCGTGCTCAAGGAAGCCGGTGGCAAAGATCACGAAGCGCGGCGGGCGCGTGGACGCCTGCGTGGCGAACAGGATGCGCGGCTGCTTGCCGCCACGCAGCGGGTGCGGGTGGGCGGCTTGAATCCTGCCGAGGAACGCGTTGAGCTTGCCGGTGGGAATACGCTGATCCCAGGATTCCAAAGCAGTGTTCATCGCGCGAGCCAGACGGTTGGTGTGCCAACCGGTCTTGGCGGACAAGTTCACACGCTCGGCCCACATCACGCGGTCGAATTCGGTGTTCCACAGACGTTCCAGACGCTGTTTGTCGAACTCATCCATCGCATCCCACTTGTTGAACACGAGCACGATGGCACGGCCAGCGTCCACGGCGGTGGACATGACCTTCAAATCCTGATCGGAGATGGGTTGCGAGGCGTCGAACAGAATCAATGCCAGTTCGGAACGCTCGATGGCGGCCTGCGTGCGCAGGGACGAATAGTATTCCGCGCCGGTGAGCTTGTGCTGGCGACGCTTGATACCAGCGGTGTCGATAAACAGCCAGTCTTCACCGTCGATGTCGACGATCTCATCGACCGGGTCACGCGTGGTGCCGGCAAGATCGTTGACCACGGCACGTTCCGAACGAGCCAGTTGGTTCAGCAGGGAGGACTTGCCCACATTCGGGCGGCCCACTAGAGCCACGCGGCGCAGACCGGACGGCGTGAGATAACCGGAAGCCTTCTCCGCTTCCTTCAGCTTGCCAAGGGCCACGTCCAACAGGTCGCCCACTCCCCTGCCGTGCATGGCAGAAATGGAGTACGGTTCGCCGAGACCGAGCTTCCAGAACTCAGCGGCAAGGTATTCGCTGGCGTTGTCGTCGATTTTGTTGACGACCAGCACGACCGGCTTGCCCGAGGCGCGCAGCATCTTGACGATACGCTCGTCGGTGGTGGTCATACCGACCTGGCCATCGACCACGAACACCACGGCATCGGCCAAGGTCACGGCGACCTGAGCCTGTGAGGCGATGGCCGATTCGATGCCTTCGACATCGGCTTCCCAGCCGCCAGTATCCACGAGCTTGAAATCGGTTCCCGCCCATTCCGCGTCATAGCTCACACGGTCACGAGTCACGCCGGGGGTGTCCTCCACCACGGCTGCACGGCGGCCAAGAATGCGATTGACCAGAGAGGACTTGCCCACGTTCGGGCGGCCGACAATAGCCAGCACGCCGACCGGCTTGGGGCCGGACTTGCGGGCTCCGTCTTCAAAGCCACGGCCGGAAATCAGCTCCTCGTCGCCTTCATCGAGATCGTAGCCTTCGAGATTGGCGGCATAGCGCTCATATTCCTGATTCTCGATGGCATCTTCGATCAGCTTGATCATCACATCCAGTGTGTGTTCGAAGTCCATGTCCGAGTTGTCGATGGTGGTCACACCGTCGGCGGCGCTCAGGAAGCTGGTGACCTTGGAATCGGCTTTATCTCGTGCGGCGACATCCTCGGCTCCCACGCCCTTGACAGCCTGACCGGTGCGGCGAGCCTGACGGACCTCCTCACGGGCGGTCAGCAGAATACGCACTTCGGCATCAGGAGCCACCACGGTGGTGATGTCACGGCCCTCGGCCACAACACCCAGTCCACCAGAGAAGGAATCGAGCGACGCCTCGCGTGCGATGTACGCGCGCTGCGCTGCAATGAGCACGTTCCTGACCGGAATGACGTTCGACACTTTGGACACGTGCGTGGACACCTCAGTGGAACGAATCGCCTCGGAGATGTCCTCGCCATCGGCGTACACGCGGGGATCGTCAGGATCCACGGAAATATCGAAATGGTCTCCGGTGAAGAACTCCCCCACCGTTTCGGTGATGACACGCTCATCCACGGTCTCGGCATCAAGGTCGATGCCGCTTTTCAGGCACCACCACGCGCAGGCGCGGTACATTGCGCCCGTATCCAGGTATGCATAGTTGAAGTACTTGGCCAGCGCCTTGGACGTGGATGATTTGCCCACGCCGGCGGGGCCGTCGATGGCAACGCGAATCACAGTCCGACCTCCTTGGACAGCGAACGAACCTCGGCCTGAGACAACACGCGGTATGAGCCGGGCTTTAACTCACCAAGCTTGATCGGGCCGATTTGGGTGCGTACCAGACGCTTGACCGGGAAGCCGATGGAACCGAAGATACGACGCACGATACGGTTCTTGCCGGAATGCAGCACCACTTTGACCATGGTGAAGTCACGGGAGGAATCAATGATCGCGCAGTGGTCGAGCTTAATCCATCCATCATCGAGCTGTACACCGGTGGTCACGAGCCTGCGGCACACCGTGCCGGAGATGCGGCCTTCCAGCGTGGCGATATAAGTCTTTTCCACCTCGTACTTGGGGTGCATGACGTGCTGCGACAATTCGCCGTCATTTGTCATGAGAATAAGGCCTTCGGAATCGTAATCCAGACGGCCCATGTGGAAAATGCGTTCATACTTGTCGCCCACAATGTCACGCAGCGTGTAGCGACCTTTCGGGTCATCCATGGCGGAAAGCACCTTACGGGGCTTGTTCAGAGCCAAGGTAACGTGATTTGGGTTGACCCGGACTCGGGAACCATCCACGCGAACCTGCTGCTTATGCGGGTCGACGCGGGTGCCGAGTTCGGTAACAAGTTCGCCATCGACCTCAACACGACCTTCGGTGATCATATCCTCGCACTTGCGGCGGGAACCGAAGCCCGCTTGAGCAAGCAGCTTCTGCAGTCGAATGGCATTGGAATCATCATACGCGCTTCTGGCGCGGGAATATGCGTTTGGCATCGTTCTCCCAACGTGGCCGGACAGTTTGAACGTTACTGTCAATTCTGATGGTGATATTTGATTGGCTGGCCGATTTTCTCAGCCAATTCCAACCTATATATCATACCGCAGCGGCGGACTACTGCTAGACTTGCAAACGTTTGTGCGGTTCGCCGCCTTTCGTATATCGATGAAAAGGATATTGAATCATGGAAGAAACCAAGCAACAGCCGCTGGGCCTGCGCGTGTGCGCTGAACTGGCCGGAAGTTTCCTGCTGTGCTTTGCTATTTATGCGTTCTCCACCTGGGGCTCCGCCGTGTACGGCGTCAACGTGGTATTCATGGCTGTGGCCACTGGCCTGGCCTACGCGGTAGTCACCGCCATCTTCTCCCGCATTTCCGGCGGACAGTTCAACCCGGCCGTGACTGTGGCCGCCGTACTGGCTTCCAAGACCAAGCTGGTTGACGGCATCCTGTATGTGATTGCCCAGGTCATCGGCGCCATCGCCGCAGGCTTTGCCGTGGTCAAGCTGCTGCCGACTTCCGAGCAGGTGACTTCGACCGTCTGGCTCTCCCCCGCTGTCAACGGATTCGAGAAGGGCTCCGTGTCTTACTCGCTGCTCACCCAGTATGGCATCACGTTCTCCATCACCTTGGCGATTGTCGTCGAAGTCGTTGCCTCGCTGATTGTGGTGGCTGCCGCCATGTCCACCATGGGCAAGAACGGTGAAGGCTCCGATCGTTATACAGCCACGATGGGCATTGCCTACGCCATTGCCGTGGCCATCAGCTACCCGGTGACCGGCGCCGGTCTGAATCCGGCCCGTTCCACCGGTATCGCCGTGGCCGCCGTGAATGAGGGTCTGACGCAGAACCCGCTGCAGCAGCTGTGGGTGTTCTGGATCGCTCCGGTGCTGGCTGCTGCGGTTGTGGCTTTGGTGATGATCATCGTGCAGATGGCCACCACCGCCAAGCCCAAGGCTGAGCCGACTGACGAGGGCGACATGGCTGATCTCGAAGCTGCCGATGAGCAGGCTGCAGAGGACTCAGCCGAAGATGGCGTTGCCGAGCAGGCCGTAGAAGCTGAAGTACGTGATCAGCAGGCCGATGCCGAGAGCAATGCCGATGAAGGAATCGAACGCGACTGAGCGTACTTTCCAGGGGCTCTTCTCTCGCAATGTCAAGCGAATGAGCCCGGTAATGATGGCCGTCACAGCAACGATTACTGTGGCGGCCATTGTGTATCCGAAAGCGGCAACCACCGTGGCGACAACGACGACGCCAAGCACAATCCACTCAAACCAGGGCTTACCCTCGTGATCTTCGGAAACATATGGATGATTGTGCATTGCGGTGGCTTTCTTATATGTGTTGGTTCTCTTAATACTATGGCTCCCGCTAACGGGAGCTGCCAGCGGGAGCTGACTGGGGATGGTTCACGGTGGACTACCCCCAGTCTCGTTTCACGAGACAGCTCCCGCCAGCGGGAGCCAGAAGTACCGATCAGTGGAAGAAATGGCGGGTACCGGTGAGGTACATGGTCACGCCGGCCTGCTCGGCCGCTTCGATGACCTCCTCATCGCGGATGGAACCGCCGGGCTGCACGATGGCCTTGACACCCGCATCGATAAGCACCTGAGCGCCATCGGCGAACGGGAAGAACGCGTCGGAAGCGGCAACCGCACCGGTGGCGCGATCGGCGCCATCAGCCAGTGTGTTGGCGCGGTCGACGGCCAGATGGCAGGAATCCACACGGTTGACCTGGCCCATGCCGATGCCGACCGTGGCCTGATCGTGGGCCAGCAGAATGGCGTTGGACTTCACGCAGCGAATCGCACGCCATGCGAACACAAGATCCTTGAGCGTGGCATCATCGGCGGCTTCACCGGCCACAAGCTTCCACGCATCCGGATCATCGCCAACGGCGTTGATTAAATCGGTGTCCTGCACGAGCAGACCGCCGTCAATCTGACGGATGGCCTCGTGGCCCTTCGGCGGCTCGGCCACCTTGAGGATGCGCAGGTTCTTCTTCTTGGTCTGCAGTAGTTCAAGAGCAGCCGGCTCATAGTCGGGGGCGACGATGACTTCGGTGAAGATCGGGCGCACGCTCTCGGCCATTTCAAGGGTGACCGTGGAGTTGCAGGCGATCACGCCGCCGTAGGCGCTCATCGGGTCGCAGGCGTGGGCCTTCTTGTGGGCTTCGGCAGCAGTGGCACCGATAGCCAGACCACACGGGTTGTTGTGCTTGACCACAGCCACGGCGATGGAGGGAGCCATATCCCACACGGTACGCCATGCGGCGTCGGCATCCACATAATTGTTGTAGCTCATCGGCTTGCCGCCAAGCTGCTCGGCGTGGGCGAAACCGGTCTGGTTGAGCGGGTCCACGTACAGAGCGGCCTGCTGGTGGGAGTTCTCGCCGTAGCGCAGGGTGTGCGCACGATCCCACGTGCGGGTGAACTGGGCCGGGAACTTGGCTGGATCGACCTCGGTGCCCTGATCGTCCTTGTCCACTTCGACGGCGTCCAGGGAAGCCGGCTTCGGCCAGTGCTTGGCGGTCCACTCATTGATGGTGGCGTCATAGGCGGCGGTGTGGGCGAAGGCCTTGGCTGCAAGCCACTTGCGCTCATCCAGGGAGAAACCGGTGCCATCGGCCACACGGGTAGCGACCAGCGCATAGTCGGCCGGATCGGTGACGATGGCCACGGTGGCGTGATTCTTGGCGGCGCCTCGCACCATGGACGGGCCACCAATGTCGATCTTCTCGATGGTGTCGGCCTCATTGGCTCCGGAGCGCACGGTATCGGCGAACGGATACAGGTTGACAACCACCAGATCGAACGGCTTGATGCCGAACTCCTCGAGCTGCTTGGCATGCTCAGGGTTGGTCATATCGGCCAGAATGCCGGCGTGAATGTATGGGTGCAGCGTCTTGACGCGGCCATCGAGGCATTCGGGGAATCCAGTGACATCAGACACCTCAGTGACATGAACTCCCAGTTCGGCCAGCTTCTTGGCGGTCGAACCGGTGGACACAACCTCGGTGCCTGCCTTCACGAACGCGTCGGCGAGAACTTCGATGCCTTCCTTATGAAAGACGGAAACCAGTGCTCGACGTATCGGCCGGTTCGTGTTTGTCATCCTGTTCCTCCTTGGATTCTTGTGATTGTTGCACGTTGGCATCAGACCGTGTCCGACGGGGATCGACGGTTTGATGGGACGTGGTGCGAGAAGCCTTGACTCTCTCGATTATCCAGCCTATCGAAAAAACAAGCGCTGTGCCAACTATTGCGATGAGCCAGGCCACGGCAAGTCCCCATGCCATAGGATGGCCTACGGCACGCGTGGAGGCCATGACATCCACACCGACATGGGCGAGCCTATGCTGGCCCAATGATCCGTTGGAAATGGCGAACAGCAGCGTTGCGATCAGTGAGGTGAGCATGGCGCTCAAGCAGAACGAGCCAGCGGCATAAATGAGGGATGCCAATACGGAGCCGCGCTTGGAAGCATCTCGTATATTCAGTGGACGGCAGGCGAATCCCTGCGGCAGGATAATCATCAGTAGGCCGGCAATACAGGCGATGCCCAGCGGAATTTCCAGCATTACTGTGCGCCATAGATTATCGGCAATGGGCTCAGGGAGTATGCCGAAGGCCGGTACTGCGGGCAGACCGTTGGACTGCCCCATCCAGAGTGTGAAGTTGGCGAGTTCGCCAATGGAGAATCCTGCTCCGAACAACCAAGAGATCGCCCATAGCATGAGATTCGGCAGCCAAATCAGCATGGCAAGCGTGGTGAGGATGCGCGATCCGTTTTCCATGCCGGACAATTCGAATACGGATACCACTGCGGCATGATTGCGTACGGTCCATGTGATGACGGTAATCAGACCGATGAGCAGGTTGATAGCGAGTATGGCGAATGCCAGAATAACGCCTGATTTCAGGCATCTGACCACTTGCTCGGAAACCTGCTCGCGCATCCATGCGATTGCCGCTTTGACCCTACTGGACTGTGGCAGAGCGGCTCCAAGATACGCCACAGTGAATGTCGCGGCGCTCTTGAGCAATATCATCCATTGCTCGTCGACCAGACTCAGACTTACCTGCACCGATGAAGCGAATACCGCATTGATGGCCAGCCATACCACCAATCCCACAACATAGGAATGCACAGCGAATGCTTTGAATCGTGCTATGCAAGTGGCAATAAGCCATATGAGCAGCACGGTGAGCAGCAACGGTGTGATGGTGAGCGTGAAGGAGTCGGTGCTGAACCCCGATCCCTCGCTGAGCAGCACGATGGCCTGCGTCAGGTTAGTGGTGCCAGCGGTAAGATTGTCGCCCCCCTCCTCCATGGAGATGACGAGCAACATCAGTGCGATGTAACAGCCCAAGGCGATGGCATAGATGGTCATGGATACGAGGGCGGCTGCCGCACCTCGTACCCATTGGCGAATCCTGTCTTTCATCACGATGGGTTGTGGCCGATCAGTTGATGGAAGCCTTGGCAAGTACGTCACGCATAATCTGGGCAGCCTGGCCCGGGGTCTTGCCCACGGGAATGCCGGCCGCTTCGAGCGCGTTCTTCTTGTCCTGAGCGGTGCCCTTGCCGCCGGAGACGATGGCGCCGGCATGGCCCATCTGCTTGCCTTCGGGGGCGGTGAAACCGGCGATGTAGGCCACAACCGGCTTGGTCATATGTTCCTTGGCCCAAGCAGCGGCATCCTGTTCGGCAAAACCGCCGATTTCGCCGATCATCATTACGGCCTTGGTGTCAGGGTCGGCTTCGAAAGCCTGCAGCGCTTCGAGCAGTGTAGTGCCGACGATGGGATCGCCACCGGCGCCGAGGCATGCGGTGAAGCCGATATCGGACAGTTCGCCCATCAGCTGGTAGGTCAGGGTGCCGGACTTGGAAACCAGTCCGAGCGGGCCGCGGCCAACGATGTCATCAGGAATAATGCCCAGATTGACGCCCGGATTGCCGAGCGTGATCAGACCGGGGCAGTTCGGGCCGATAATACGCACGCCCTTGCGCAGGGCGAGCTCAACAAAGTAGGCGGAATCCGCTACCGGAATGCCTTCGGTGATGATCACGATAAGCTCGATGCCGGCCTCGATCGCTTCGACGACGGCGGACTTGGCGAACTTCGGCGGCACGAACACCACGCTGGCTTTGGCGCCAGTGGCTTCACGGGCCTCGTCGCAGGTGGCGAACACAGGCACATCCACGTCGGTGCCGTTCTTGGCGGCCGGGAACGTGACGGACGTGCCTGCCTTGCGCGGATTCACACCGCCGACGATGTTGGTGCCGGCCTTGAGCATACGTGCGGTGTGGGTCATGCCCTGATGACCGGTCATACCCTGAACGATAACGGGGGTACTATCTTCAACGAACAGCATCAGCGAATCTCCTTGGACTGGGTCGACTCAGCGGCGAGTTCAGCGGCCTTCTGCGCCGCACCCTCCATGGTCTCGGACACGTGAATATTCGGATTATTGGCTTCGGCCAGAATGTGCAGGCCTTCGGCTGCGGCATTGCCGTCGAATCGAACGACGATGGGCTTGGAGCCGCCGAGCTTGGCGACCGCTTCGAGAATGCCGTTGGCCACTTCCACGCAGGAGGTGATGCCGCCGTACACGTTGATGAACACGGACTCGACCTGCGGGTCGGACAGCACGATTTCCAAGCTTTCGGCCATCACAGTCGCGGATGCGCCGCCGCCGATGTCCAGGAAGTTGGCAGGCTTGATGCCGCTCCTCTGCTCTTCGCCCGCGCCGGATACGGCATCCAGGGAGCTCATGACCAGGCCAGCACCGTTGCCGATTACGCCGACTTCGCCGTGCAGATGCACGTAATGCAGCCCATGCTCACGGGCGCGCTGCTCGAACGGGTCGGGAACGATCGGATCAACGAAACGGGCCCAACCGTCGTGGCGGAATGCCGCGTTGTCATCCAAGGAAATCTTGGCATCGAGCGCGCTCAGCTGCTTGGTGGATTCGTCATCCGGGTCACCGATTTTTGCGAGCGGATTGATTTCCACCAGTGTCGCGTCGTTGTCTTTGAAGCACTGCCACATCTTGAGCAGGATCTGCGCCGCCTGATCGACATCAGCATGGTAGAAACCAATGCTCGCTGCCATCTTGGTCGCAGCCTCGAGATCGAAGTCGTCGAGCGCATCGATGTGCAGACGCTTGACGACTTCGGGATGTTCTTTGGCGATTTCCTCGACTTCGGTGCCGCCGTTGGCGGTCGCCAGCACGTCGAAGTCTCGGGAGGTGCGATCCACGGAGATGGACACATAGTATTCGTGCAGGATGTTCTTGGCTTCGGCCACCAGCACGCCGGATACTTTATGGCCGTGGATGGTCATCGGCAGGATGGATTCGGATTCCAGGATGGCCTCATCGCGGTTATGCGCGATCTTGACGCCGCCGGCCTGGCCTCGGTGACCGATTTTTACCTGCGCCTTGATAACACACGGGTAGCCGATCTTATCCGCAGCCTCGGCGACTTCATGGGAGTTCTGAGCAAAGATGGCACCCGGGGTGGGGATGTCCTGCTCCTCAAGCAGCTGACGTGCCTGGTATTCGTAAAGATCCATTGATCCTTCCCTGACTAGATAATGAATCGGCCTGATGCGCGAATGCATCCATGCCGAATCCCGAAAAACTAACTATGCGAATTCTCAGGCCGGCATGGAGATCAACGAGCTACTTGGTGTTGAACCAAGCTTGCTCAGGCCGTCAAGACCTTCCAAACGCATCACGAAACTGAAGCCCACAACAGTACCGCCAGCCTTTTCGATAAGGTCGGTAGCCGCTTTGGCCGTGCCACCAGTGGCGATGAGATCATCCACAATCAATACGCGTTCGCCCTTGGAAACGGCAGTGGTCTCGATTTCAACGCTTGCTGTGCCATACTCGAGGTCGTAGGATTCGCCAATGGTTTCGGGCGGCAGCTTGCCTGCTTTACGCACGGCGATGAATCCTTTGCCCAGATGAGCGGCCATGGCCGGGCCAAACAGGAATCCGCGGGATTCGAGGCCTGCGATGGAATCGAACTCGCTGGGTGGAACCGGCAGGGCCTGCTCAAGCGCATTGAGCAGAATCCTCAGCCCTTTGGCGTCGGCGAGCACCGGCATGAAATCACGGAAAATGATGCCTTCCTTGGGAAAGTCCGGCACGGAACGCACTAGAGACACCAGATATTCGGCGTCCTCCTTGCCTACCTTGTCCAATGCATCGATGGTGATATCAGACTGTGCCATGCGTGCTCGCCTCGTATTTCTCGTACTTATGGGGTACCGAATCGAACAGTTTACTTCGTCTCGGTCTCGTTGCCGCCGTCCGTCTCAGCATCCGTGGCCTCAGAGGACTCGATGGAAGCCTCAATCGGAACCTGGCTGGCATCGTCATTCGCGGGGGTCTCGGCGTCCTCGTCGGTCAGTGGGTTGCCGTTCTCGTCAACCTCGTCGTCAGACACGTAGGCAGGACGCACATACTCGCGGGCGATGGCATTGAAACCGAAGCGAAGCTTGGAGCCTTCGGAGTCGATGACGATCTCCTCGTACTGTTCATCGACTTCGACGACCTTGCCAATCACCTGTCCGATGGTGATGACTTCAGTACCGGGCTGCAGGTTACGACGAAAATCCTGCTTCTCCTGCTGGGCCTGCTTGGATTTCTTGGACTGCCACCACATCATGCCGCCGAAGACGACGATTATGACGACAAGCATGATGTAGGAAGATGACGAACCATCCATGGGCAAACTCCTTCAAAACGAACGGTTATGGCTATGAACCGTCAGGTGTGCAAACACGAAAAGTCTAGAAGAGCTTGCTGACATCATCCTTGGGCGTAATGCCCAGATGCTGCCATGCCTTCTCGGTGGCCACGCGGCCTTTAGGCGTGCGCACCATGAATCCCTCGCGCACCAGATACGGCTCACAGACGGTTTCCACGGTTTCCGATTCCTCGCCCACCATGGCCGCGAGGTTGTTCAAGCCGACGGGACCACCGTTGAAATTGCGAACAATGGCGTTCAGCACGGCGATATCCAGCCGGTCAAGGCCTTCGGAATCAATCTGGTACAGCGCCAAGGCCTCTTTGACATCAGCTGGGTGCACGACGATAAGGTCATGCACAATGGCCCAATCCCTCACGCGGCGCAGCAGACGGTTGGCGATACGCGGCGTGCCGCGGGAACGCAATGCGAGTTCATGGGCGGAACCCTCATCAAGGTTGACCCCCAGCACGTTTGCCGAGCGTTCGATAAGCTTCTCCAACTCCTCATACGGATAGAAGTCAAGATGTGCGGTGAAGCCGAAGCGCGCACGCAACGGGCTGGGCAACATACCTTCGCGGGTGGTGGCGCCAATGACGGTGAAGCGAGGCAGAGTCAGTGGAATCGAGCTGGCGCCCGGTCCTTTGCCCACCATCACATCCACGCGAAAATCCTCCATCGCGATATACAGCAGCTCTTCGGCTGCGCGCGGCAGACGGTGGATCTCATCGATAAACAGCACTTCGCCGGTATCCAGCGAACTCAAGATCGAAGCCAGGTCGCCGGCGTGCTGCACAGCAGGGCCGGAGGTCACGCGAATCGGGACTTCAAGTTCATTGGCCACAATCATGGCCAATGTGGTCTTACCGAGGCCTGGAGGGCCGGCAAGCAGTATGTGATCCGGCGGCACGTCACGTTTGCGGGCTGCGTCGAGAAACAGCTGGAGCTGGGCCTTGAGCCGGGGCTGCCCGATGAACCCCTCAAGCACATGCGGGCGGAGCTCTTCATCACTGACCGGCTCGTTGCCTATCGGTTGCGAAGACACCATGCGCAATGATTCTTCATTTGCTCCAGTGTTGGATGTGCCGTAGTTCATGTCCTTGCTCATCAGCGGCCCCTATCCATCAGTGCGAGTGCTAGGCGCAGCACGCGCGGCACATCGTCGGTGGCAAGCGGTGTCGGTATGTCGTTGTCCTCGCAGGCTTCAGCCACGGCCTGCTGGGCGTCCTGCTGACGCCAGCCCAGCGAAATCAGACCTTCAATGACCTGCTCCATGCCGGTGTCCACCTGCGCCTGAACCTTGGCGCCTGACGGTGAAGCTCCCTCGATCTGGCTCAGGTCAATGGAGCCCTTGAGTTCGAGGATGATTTTCTGGGCACCCTTTTTGCCCAATCCCGGTGCCTTGGCCAGCGCGGCGGCATCGTTGTCGGCGATGGCCCGGGCAAGCTGGCCAGCCGTCAGTGTGGAGAGCAGCGACTGCGCGACCTTTGGTCCGATGCCGGATACTTTGATGAGCTGCAGGAACGTTTTCTTGGAGGCCTGATCAAGGAAGCCATGTAACGTGACGGCATCCTGAGAAAGATTCATATACGTGTAGACGCGCGCCTCCATTCCGGTGTGCAGACGGCTGAGGTCGGTGGCGGACATACGTACCTCGTATCCCACTCCCCCAACATCGATCAATGCGGTATCGGCTTCAACCGATTCGACCCGCCCGGTCAGCATGCCGATCATACAGACGCTCCTTTAAGGATTCGAACAACTGTTCGAAAGTATACTACATGCCTCGGTCGTGGTTCATGCGGCGGCGCGCGGAGTTCTGCGCGGCCTCGGCCCATTGGCGTTGCGCGGCGGTCAGATGCTGCTCGCGCTCGCCGCCCTGCAGAGCTCCAGCTGGGCGCAGTGCGTGGCAGATAGCCAAGGCCAGGGCGTCGGCGGCATCGGCGGGCGTAGGCATCTTGGTCAGATTGAGAATGCGCGTCACCATGCGTTCGACCTGTATCTTCTGAGCTTGGCCATTGCCGGTGATGGCCAGCTTTGCTTCGGTCGGGGTATGCAGCGCCACGGGAATATTGCGTTGCGCGGCTGCGAGCATGGCAAGACCGGCGGCCTGTGCGGTGCCGAGCACAGTGTTGCGATTCGACTGGGCGAACACACGTTCGATGGACACGGCATCGGGTGCAAAGCGATCCATCTTCTCGGACAGGCCGTTATAGATGGCCAAAAGACGCAGATCCTGGGTGATGTCCGGCGAGGACCGCACCACGTCCACGTGAATAAACGAAAGCCGGCGGTGCTCGCCGGCTTCGATCACGCCGACCCCGCAGCGTGTAAGCCCGGGGTCGACGCCAAGGATAATCACGAGGATTACTCCTCGTCGAGCTGGGCCATCACCTCGTCGGAGGCGGTCCAGTTGGAGTAGATGTTCTGCACATCGTCGAGGTCATCGAGGTTGTCGATGAGCTTGGACACCTTGCGTGCATCCTCGAGGCTCAGCTCGACCTCGTTCTTTGGCTGCATGACCTGGTCGGCGGAATCGTAGTCGAAACCGGCGTCCTGCAGAGCCTTGCGCACGGTGAACAGATCGGACGGGCCGGTGATGACGGTGTAGACCTCATCGTCATCGGTGACGTCCTCGGCGCCAGCCTCGGCTGCGGTCTCGAACAGCTTGTCGAAGTCCACGCCTTCGGACGGAACCACGATCTGGCCCTTGCGCTCAAAGTTGAAGGACACGGAGCCGGAGGTGGCCAGGGAGCCGTTGCCCTTGGTCAGGGTGGAACGCACTTCGGCGGCCGCACGGTTGCGGTTGTCGGTCAGGCACTCGATGATGAGGCCCACGCCAGCGGGAGCGTAGCCCTCGTAGACGATGTCCTCGTAGTTGGCGGCACCGTCTTCGTCACCGGCACCACGCTTGACGGCGCGGGCGATGTTGTCGGCCGGCATGGAGGCCTTCTTGGCCTTGTAGATGGCGTCGTACAGGGACGGGTTGCCGTCTGGGTCGCCACCGCCGAGGCGGGCGGCGATTTCGATGTTCTTGATGAGCTTGGCGAAGAGCTTGCCGCGCTTGGCGTCGATGGCGGCCTTCTTGTGCTTGGTGGTCGCCCACTTGGAATGACCTGACATAATGCTCCTAGCAGTAATAAACGGATGATGTCAAACGAAACGATTGTAGGCCGTTAATCAGACATACCCGTGATGTTTTCGATTGTCTTTTTGAATCATGCGCTGGTTCGACCAGATGCATGAGGGTATCGTGCCGGTATCAGACGAGCGGCAGATGGTAGTCGGAAGCCAGCTGTGCAAACGCTTTGGCATACGCATCCCGCTGATCGGACAGCAGAATCGGCATGGTGCGCGTTTGGGCGACGATGGGCATGAAGTTCGCGTCACCGTTCCAGCGCGGCACCACATGCTGATGCAGATGGGCCGCGACCCCTGCGCCCGCTACCTCGCCCTGATTGATGCCGATATTGTATCCGTCCGGATGGGAGACGGTCTCCATCACCTTCATGGCGAGGGTGGTGGCCTTCTCGAACTCGAACAATTCGGCGTCGTCAAGTTCGGTGATGAATCCGACGTGACGGTACGGGCAAATCATGAGATGCCCGACGTTATACGGGTAGAGGTTCATGATGGCGAACACGTGCGTGCCGCGCCAGGCGATGAGGCCGTCTTCGTCGGACTTCTTCGGTCCGGCGCAGAACGGACATTCCTCCGACTTGGGTTTGGTCGGACGATCCTCGCTGTTGCGCAGCACATAGGTCATGCGCTGCGGGGTCCACAGTCGTTCGACCGTGTCTTCCTGAGGCGGGAAGTCCGCCGGATCATCGACACGCACGTCAGCCATCATGTATTCCTTTACTCAGCTACAGCGGCGTTGAAGTCGTCGGCGGAGTTCACCTGGACGCGCTTGGCGATCACGGCGAGGATCTGCTCGCGAGCCTTGTCCACCGGTACGCCGTTGAGCTGGCTGCCGTCGCGGAAGCGGAAGCTCACCGCGTTGTTGTTCATGTCTTCCTCACCGACGATGAGGATGAACGGCACTTTGGACTTGGAGGCGTTGCGAATCTTTTTGCCGAAGCGGTCATCGGAGTAGTCGATCTCGCAACGGACCATCTCATCCTCGAGGGACTTGACGAAACCGGCCAGATGCGGGGCGAACTCGTCGGCAACCGGCACGCCGAGCACCTGCACGGGGGCCAGCCACGCCGGGAAGGCGCCAGCGTAGTGCTCGAGCAGCACGGCGAAGAAGCGTTCGATGGAGCCGAACAGGGCGCGGTGAATCATCACCGGACGCTGATGGGTGCCGTCCTTCGCGATGTACTCAAGCTGGAAACGCTCGGGCAGGTTGAAGTCGAGCTGGATGGTCGAGACCTGCCAAGTACGGCCGATGGCGTCACGGGCCTGCACGGAGATCTTCGGGCCGTAGAAGGCGGCCCCGCCCGGATCGGCCACGAGGTCGAGGTGGGATGCCTCGGCGACCTCACGCAGGGTACGGGTGGCCTCCTCCCAGATCTCGTCGGAGCCGACGTACTTATCCGGATCCTTGGTGGAGAGCTCCAAGTAGAAGTCGGACAGACCGAAGTCCTTGAGCAGGTTCAGCACGAAGGTCAGCAGGCTGGTCAGCTCGTCCTTCATCTGCTCGCGGGTGCAGTAGATGTGGGAATCGTCCTGAGTCAAGCCACGCACACGGGTCAGGCCATGGACCTCGCCGGACTTCTCGTAGCGGTACACGGTACCGAACTCGAAGAGGCGCAGCGGCAGCTCACGGTAGGAGCGCTGGCGCGACTTGAAGATCAGGTTGTGCATCGGGCAGTTCATCGGCTTGAGGTAGTAGTCGAAGCCGGGCTTGGTCACGTTGCCGTCCGCGTCGTACTCCTCATCGAGGTGCATCGGCGGGTACATGCCATCCTTGTACCAGTGCAGGTGACCGGAAGTCTCGTACAGACCACCCTTGGTGATATGCGGGGTCTGCACGAAGCTGTAGTGGTGCTTGCGGTGCATTTCGCGGGAGTAGTCCTCCATCGCGTTGATCACGGCAGCGCCCTTCGGATGGAACACAGCCAGACCGGGGCCGATCTCGTCCGGGAAGGAGAACAGGTCCATCTCGGCGCCGAGCTTGCGGTGGTCTCGCTTGGCGGCTTCCTCCAGACGGGTCTGGTATGCCTTGAGATCTTCCTTGTTGGCCCAAGCGGTGCCGTAGATGCGCTGCATGGTCGGGTTCTTCTCGCTGCCACGCCAGTAGGCAGCGGCTGAACGCTCAATCTTGAAAGCCTTGATGTAGCGGGTGTTCGGTAGGTGCGGGCCGCGGCACAGGTCCTTCCAGACCACATTGCCGTCACGGTCGACGTTGTCGTAGAAGCTGAGTTCCTTCTCGGAAATCTCGGTGGCGGCGGCCGGGTCGAGGTGTGCTTCCTTGTCTTCGATCAGCTCGATCTTGAAGGGCTGGCCGGCCTCTTCCTTCAGGGCCTCTTCCTCGGTCACGGAACGGCGGCGGAAGGACTGGGAGGACTTGATGATGCGCTGCATGCGCTTCTCGATGTCCTTGAGGTCTTCCGGGGTGAAGGGCTTGTCAACCTGGAAATCGTAGTAGAAGCCGTCCTTGATCACCGGGCCGACACCGAGCTTGGCGTTCGGATAGACCTCCTGCGCGGCCTGGGCCATGACGTGGGTGGCCGAGTGACGCATGATCGCGAGGCCGTCTTCGGAATCGAGCGTGATGGGCTCTACGGTGTCGCCGTCGGCAAGCGGCGTGTACAGGTCACGGTTTTCGCCGTTGAGCTTGACCGCAACGATGTTCTTGTCTTCTGCGAACAATTCGACGCCGGTAGTGGTTGCTTCCACCTCCTTTGCTTCGCCGTTGACTGTGATGGAGATGGTAGCTTGCGCCATGATTTGTCCTTTGCTATCGGGGTCCGCGGTACTAATGTGCAGGCCTGGACTGGGTAATCAACGTAGGCCACGATAGGTTGGGTGTACGACATTTGGCAAAGCCTGAACAAATACGAAAAAACCTCGCCGGAGCGAGGTTTTGGTGGAGCGGACAACGGGACTCGAACCCGCGGTCTCAACCTTGGCAAGGTTGCGCTTTACCAACTAAGCTATGTCCGCAAAGGATTCCGCCGTGAGAAGCGGATTCCAGTGGGCGATGTAGGAATCGAACCTACGACCCCTTCGGTGTGAACGAAGTGCGCTAGCCGCTGCGCCAATCGCCCGAAATCAATCGGTATTCAGTTATGCGAGCCGAATTGCTTCGGTCTGCGTGGGCGATACAAGATTCGAACTTGTGACCCCTTCCGTGTCAGGGAAGTGCGCTACCACTGCGCCAACCGCCCGGGTCATGCTCCTGCAAGCGAATTTCTTCGTCTGCCTGAGAGGTGGGTACGAGAGTCGAACTCGTCTATACGGCTTTGCAGGCCGCTGCCTAACCGCTTGGCTAACCCACCGTAAGGTCTGTCAACTCATCGGACCTAGAGCGGACAACGGGACTCGAACCCGCGGTCTCAACCTTGGCAAGGTTGCGCTTTACCAACTAAGCTATGTCCGCATGTGCCTCACAAGGCTTTCCCCCGCTCAAAGCACGAGTGTTTACTATACTCACAAGCGTGTAGTTCGTCCAGCTGCGGCGTGTCGTTTCTGGTGTGCCGTTCTTGACTCCTCGCTTATGGCTGAAGCAAACATATATGACATCAAGTCCACGTTACTCTAGAGGTATGAGTGAAGATGCGAATACCCCAAGTTCGGTGATGATCGCCGCTTTCGAGGGATGGAATGATGCTTGCCAGGCGGCTTCGAACGTCGTCCGTTATCTGGTCAAGCATTACGAATCCCGTGAGATTCGCCATATAGACTGCGACGCCTTCTATGACTATCAGGTGTCTCGTCCCATGCTGTGCCATGTATCCGGTCGTACTAATCTTATTTGGCCGCAGACTACGTTCTACGAGATTGTGCTTGATGAGGGGCATCGAATATTTGCCCAAATCGCGCCTGAGCCTAACTACCGCTGGAAGGAATACTGCAGCCAGAGTCTCGCCATCGCTGAAGAACTCGATGTGGATGGTGTGATTACTCTCGGCTCGATGTTCTCTGATTGCCCCCATACCAGGCCTCTGCCCATTTCCGTGAGCGACGGCAATTGCCAGTGTGAGGGAGACCGGGAATACAACGGTCCTGTGGGCATCCCCACCGTGCTGGATATTTTCGCTGCGGAACGTGGCATGTTCCATGCCTCCATGTGGGTTTCCATCCCCCAATATCTCGGCAGCGACGAATGCGCGGCGGGCACCATGCGCCTGCTTGATGCTTTGGGGCATCGCATCGGTTTCTCTTTTGATGTCAGCGAGTTGGAACGCAAGGCTGAACAATGGAAATCACAGGCATCGGTACTGGTGCGTTGCAACGAGCAGATGCAGGATTATGTGACCCATCTTGAGCATGATTATGACCTGAAGCAGAAGGCCGATGCCGAGGCCTCGCTGGGCGCGCCCCAAGCGGAACAGCTCGTCAAAGAGGCCGAGGCGTTCCTACGCCAAATGGGTAGCTGACCTGAGAATACAATAATGCTCCCGCCGGCGAGAGCTGTCGGCATAGCCGACTGAGGGTGGTCACTGGGTATTCCAGACAGAACCACCTTCAGACCCGCAAAGCGAGCCAGCTCCTGCCAGCGGGAGCATTATTGACGATGCAGTGTTTCTTTAAGCCGCTGCGGCCACTGACGGGTCGATGGCCGGCAACACACCGGCGATCAGCAGGAGGGCAACCACCACTGCCAAGGCGATGCGGTAGATGGCGAACGCCTTGTAGGAGAACGTGGAAACGAACTTCAGGAATCCGATGATCACGATGTAGCCCAGAATAAAGCTGATGACCATGGCGATCAGTGTGGGACCCCAGCCGGGGAACATCGCATCGGTCTTGTAGTCCTTGACAGCCTTGACGGCCTCAAGCAGACCGGAACCGAATACGGCGGGAATGGCCATCAGGAAGCTCAAACGCACAGCGGCCTCACGCTCATAGCCAAGCGCACGGCCCACGGTGATGGTGCCGCCCGAACGGGAAACGCCAGGAATCAGGGCCATGGACTGACCTAGACCAAAGAGGAACGCATCACGATACGTCATATCGTCCATGGTCTTGGTCTGCTTGGCGCGGGCATCCACAACCCACAGCAGAATGCCGAACAGCAGCAGCACGGTCGCGGTGATCCACAGGTTACGCAGCGTGGTCTCGATGACGTTCTGCAGAGTGAAGCCAAGAATCACAATCGGAATCGAGCCGACGATGATATTCCAGCCGAGCGTGGCATAGTTGTCGCCACGGCCCATGCGGGCCTTCCAGTCCTTGCCGTTCTTGCCGAACAGGCATGCGAACCAGTGAGTAAGAATATTGGCGATGTCATGGCGGAAATACAGAATAACCGCCAGCTCAGTACCAATCTGGATGATGGCAGTGAAAGCAGCGCCGGGGTCGGAGCCCAACATCAAATCACCGACGATGCGGATATGCGCGCTGGACGATACCGGCAGATACTCGGTAAGTGCCTGAACGATGCCGAGAACAATCGCTTGGAAGAGGTTCATAATTCCTCGAGATTTCTCTATACGTAATGTGTTATGACGTTGAACACCCTACCGGTTGGGGTGTAGAACAGCACTAAGAATTGGTAACATGCACGGCTTCTACAATGAATACGAGTGCAAAACGTCACAACCATGCTGGAGGGAACGGCTATGAGTACATATCGTAAAAGCAGGGCTTTTGCTCCTCAGAGATTCTTCGAATGCGAAGGACGCGGACTGCAATGGTTGGGTGCCGCGCATGCGCAGGGTGGCCCGCGTGTGGTGCAGGTCTATGACTGGGGCAAAGACTATCTCGACATCGAGCGAGTGAACAGCTCCTCCCCCACGGCCAAGGCCGCATTGGAATTCGGCGCGGCGCTCGCACGCATGCATGATGCCGGTGCCGAATATTTCGGTTCTGCGCCGGAAGGATATGACGGCACATGCTACTTCGGGCCGTTGCAGGATCCGGTAAAGATGGATACCGGCGAATGGACCGATCCCATCAGCTACTTTGCTGATGGCCGTCTGCGCCCGATGGTCGAGCTTGGCGTCAAGCGCGGTGAACTTGACCAGCGTGATGTCGATCTGACGGAAAAGGTAATCGAGGCATTGCCTGACATCATGGGCCGTGCCGCCGAAGACACGCCAGCCCGCATCCACGGTGATTTGTGGAGTGGCAATGTGATGTGGACTGCTGATTCCGGACAGACCGAGGCCGTGCTCATCGACCCGGCGGCACATGGTGGTCACCGTGAAGAGGATCTGGCCATGCTGCACCTGTTCGGTATGAGTTATTTGACGCAGATTACCGAGAGCTATCAGTCGGTGCATCCGCTGAAGGCTGGATGGCAGGATCGCATCACGCTCTGGCAGCTCTACCCCATTGCCGGCCATTGTGTGTTCTTCGGCGGCGGCTACGTTAGCGAATATCGCTCCATGTGCCTCTCACTGCTGAAATAGTTAGCGGCACATGGCATCCCTCTCTGAAGGAAGCTGTCGTCGCTAGACAACTGAGGGGGAGCTTGCGGATGTACCCGAGCTCCCCCTCAGTCAGCTTCACTGCCAGTCCCCCACCTCGGAGAGGGGCGCCAAGAACGAATCAGCTCAAGGCATCCTTTAACTTGCAGAAGAACCACCATTCATGGGAATGGCATGATTCCAACGTTTCTGAGGGTTTCATACGGGCTCCAAAATGTTTTTGCCCACATTTTGCCCACATTCTTCCACGCCCGTCTCCACCTGCACGGCGGCATCGAGCAGACGGGCCACGTCCATCAGGTCGCTGTCGAACAGATCCGCGTACACGTCCAACGTCATGCTCGCGTTCTTGTGGCCCAGCATCCTCTGTAAGGCCTTGACGTTCGCGCCCGCGTGCACGGCCAACGAGGCGGCGGTGTGCCGCAGGTCGTGCGGCGTGGGCCATTCCTCCTTCGGCCAGCCCAGGCGCACCAGCGCGTGATACCACCAGCCGGTCGTTTTTGCCGCGCTCTGCTTCATAATCGGGCCGCCCCGCAGATCACGAAACACCCTTTCGTCCGGTTCGCGTTCCCCGCACATCGGTTTCAACGCCTCCATGACGATGAGAGGCATGGGCACGTCGCGTTCCTCGCTGTTCTTCGGAGTGCCCTCGACCCATCTTGCCCCGACGTACACGAGGTTGCCGCCCACATGCAGCACTCCCCGACCGAAGTCCAGGTCACGGGCCTTCAACGCTGCCGCCTCGCCCCAGCGCAATCCGCAGAAGCCCAGTGTCAGCACGAGCGCCCGCCGCTCCGCTCCCAGATGCTTTCCCCTGGAGCATTCGTCGGCGAATGCGAGCAGCCGGGATATGGTCAGGTACACGCGACGGCTCTTGCGCCTCGGCAGCTTGGGGAGTTCAACGTTTTCACAGGGGTTGTCGAGTATGAGCTTGTCCCGGACGGCCATGCGGCAGATGCCGAGCATGGTCTGGTACGGGCGTCTCACGGATGGAGCGCCGGCGCTCGCGATGATGTCGCTGATCCACGCCTGGACCTCGGCGCGGGTGATGGTGCCGATCCGACGATCGGCCCAACGCTCCTCGCAGTAGAGTCGCCATGCTTCCGTGGCGTTGACCCGTGTGGTTTCCTTCCAAAACGGCCATTTCTCCTTCAGCCATTGCTCGTAGAGGTCTCCAACACGTCGTTTGCCGTCCTCCGGGTCAACATAGCTGTTGGTGGCCTTGGCGATGGTGACGTGCTCGGCCGCCCAGTTCTCCGCGTCGATCTTGCGGCGGAAACCCCTCTTGTCGGTTTGCGTGCCGTCGGGTTTCCGGTAGCGGACGCGGTAGCGGTTTTCGCCCTTTGAGGTTTTGTATCTGGTGACGTTCGCCATCAGTCCACCTCCATGCTGTCCACTTGGAATCTCAGGGTTGGTCGGATAGTATGCGAATTAAAGGAAAGGTATGGTCGATGGATAATGAGCAACAATCCAATCCTGAGGGGCATGACGAGGGGCGCGCAAATAGTAGTGACTCGCAAGGTGGAGCGGAGGTCGTTCACGCCGGCGACAGCAGTACAGCTCCAGACGAAAGCCTGGGAAATGGTGGGCGACAGCCTGCGCAGAGCGATGGACAAGGAATCGACCTCAACGCGATAGCGATTGCGGCACGCTCTGGCCCACTGCCTTCCGTCGAAGAATACGCAGGTTATGAGAGGGTACTTCCCGGTGCCGCTGATCGCATACTGGCCATGGCCGAAAAATCGTTGGACGTCGAGATATCGGACAGAAAAGCAGCAACAGCAATGGAGGCCGCTGACCATAAGGCCGAAAACCTCAGTATGCTCATTACTTCCGTTGCCTTTTCGTTCCTGCCTTGGATGGCCTTTGGAGCCGCTATAGTTTGCGCGGCCTTTGGAAACAATGTCGGTACGTTCATTGGAAGCATAGTTGGCGTCTTTTCCGCTGGTCCTCAGCTTATTGACGCCGTAAAACGTAAACGCAAATAGCATTTCGGGTATGCTTCGCCCCGTGTAGGATAAGGGGTGAAGCGTCCTCCTTTCCAATAAGCAAGCTGGTCGATGTTTCAACCGCCCTGTTGACGCTGCAACGCCGACAGGGCATTTTTTATTGTTTGGTGGTTTTGACGGTGATGGTGGTGCCGAGCGCGGTGGTCTCCCAGCTCACGCCGTCGGCCTCGCTGTAGGTGAAGTCCTTGGTGGCGTCCTGCGAGGCGAGCAGGGATTGAGCCATGGTCTCGGTGTCGCCCTGGCTGGTCCACTTCCAGTCGCCGGCCTCGGTCGGGGCCTGATAGGTGCCCTTCCAGTAGAGGCTCTTGGCGTCGGTGCCAATCCAGTTGACCTCGATGGTGTCGCCGCTGATGGTGGCCTCCATGTACGAGTTCGGGTCGTTGGAGTTGGTTTGCTTCCACGTGCCGGTCAGGTCGGCCGGCTGGGGCTTGGGCTCCTCCTTCTTGGTCTCGGTCTTTGACGTGCCGTCCGTTTTGGCCGGCGCGTCGGATGTGGTGTTTTCCCCGCAGGCGGTCAGTCCGGCGAGCAACAGTGCCGCTGCCAGCAGTGCGATTGTCTTTTTCATGGTTTTCTTCTTTCTTAGTGGATTATCTCGCTGAGGATTTGTCTGTAGTCTTCGATAACTTGGACGGTGACGTTGAGCTCGCTGGCCATTTGGTGGGGTTGCCGCCGTACATGCGTTCCGCCAGCGCGTACTCTGCCGGGTCGATGAGCAGCAGGGCGGTCCGCCGCCGGCAACGCCGTTCGATCCGACTGCCCTCGCACCCTTTCGACGTGTCGTCGTCATGCGCCCAGTGGACGAGCTCGTGCACCAGCGTGCAGCGTTTGCGCGTGTAGGTGATGCGCCGGTCGATCAGGATCGTGTCCGCTCCCTGCGATAGAGCCCGTCCAGCCTGCGGGGCAGGAGGGCGCTGGCCACGGTCAGACCGGGCGCGAATCCGTACAACGCCATACGCATCTGCCCGTAGCTCAACGAAGAGCTTATCAGCAGTCGGGCGCTCATCATCTTTCTCGCTTCCTCTCAAGGAACATGTCCAAAAACGGGATCTCTCAGCTTATCTTGTCCAAGGCGTGTATCGCCTTGGCGGCAAGATCATTCTGGGCGGGATTCTCCGTGAATTCCTGATATCTCTCCTTGCTCTTCTCGACCATGTCTGAGAAGTACAGGAATCGCGCATTGAAGATGCGAACGCGATCGTTCGCGGCCTTTACAGGCATTATTTCGTCTTTTATGTCGCTGTACACGTGCTTGACAATGATTATCACATTGACTCTTGCGTCAATTCCTGAATCGTTCGTGTACGCATGCGAGCCAGAACCAGCCCGCGCGTCAGCTTGCTGCAACAGCCGCGTCATTGCCCGAGCATATTTCTCAATTTGCAGCGTCAGTTCGCTTATCTTCACCTTCCTTCCGTATCGTTTGAACTCGACGATGACTTGTCGTCCGCCTCCGTCCAGGTATTTGATGTCGAGCCGGTCGTCGGCGGCGTCGTCGCTGAAATCCAGATTGAATTGTTCCTTCGCTATCCTTTTGAAGGACTGTTCCTTGACGAGGTCTTCCGTCGCACGCTCCCATGACGGATCCAAAAGCCATGGGTTTTCCGCGATGAAATCCCTAGTCCTGTTTTCGAGTTCATTGTGGTCCAACAGATCTTCCAGTTTGCCGATGACGGAAAGCCTCGTCCTGATTATTTGGCCATACTCCAGTTCCTCAAATCTGGCATACGAGGACAGTATGGTGAATAGCTGCGCCTCACTCATCGTGTCAACGTCTTTGAGCTTGTCTATCTCATCGTTCTGCTGCAGTTTGTAGAAGGCGGCGATTGACGACTGATACAGGGAATTGCGGTCGTCGTCATTCAGGCCGTCAATGCTGGATATCCGCGAAATCATCTTCTGTGCGGGTCTCCTGCGGTCCGACGGAAGCGAGGTAATCCATTCCCTGACCTCAGGAACGCTCTCATAAAGGGCTTTGGTGGTTGTATCGCTCCTCAATTCCGACCACTTGTCCGATGCCGCGTTGAATATGTCCTTCATCTTCGCATTGAACGCGCGGACCCGCTCATCGTCCTCGACTAGTCTCTGCCTGTCCGACGTGGCAATGTCCTCCTGATCATCCTGGTCCAGGAAGTCGGCTTGGATCTGACCGGTGACATAGCTTGCGAAATGCTTGTCAAAATCGAGGTGATCCAATAGTCCCTCTTGGATCGGCCTCTTTCTCGCGAGAACTATGATGTTCTTCATGCTCTCGTCGTCGGCTTCGAACACCCTGTCGGCGGGCTTGGCAACGCTTCCTATCCATCCGGAGATACGCCAGTCATCATGCCCCGGGATACTTGTGTCTTTGATGCGGTTTTCGGCTTCGGCGGACACCTGCACTCCGTCCGGCAGTTCGTAATCCCCCAGATACCATATGTACTGCAGTTTCTGGAGATCGCCGCGATCCTCGTACGTGACCGGCTCACCGTTGATTTCTATGACGAATCTTCCCTGATCCTCGGGCAGGTTCGCAAGGCCGAGGACGTCGAAACGCCTCGCCAGCCTCCGGCGCAGGGCCCGTTCGGTAATGGATACCCGTTTCACCCTCAGATCGGAAAGAACAATTTTCGTCCCGTTGGCACGGTCGCCGAATTCCGCGGCGGCGTCGGCCAGCGGTTCCGGGTGGTACTCCCTTCCTGCGGGATCGGTGTTGCGGATACTCTTCTCCATTTCCTTCGCGTCGATGGTGAACCCGTGAGACGGGCCATCCTGTTTTCTCGAGGAAACGACCATCTTGTCCGCGAGGGAGAACGCGGACAGTTTGCCAATGCCCTTCCGTCCCATGTAGGGACGCTTGAATCTGGGCGAAGCCATGCCTTCCACGACTCTTTTCCGGTATCCCACTGTCAGGAACCGTGAGTTGAGTTCCCCGTCGGTCATGCCGCACCCGTTGTCCAAGATCGAGATGGAATTATTCGGATCGAACTGGATCTCAACGCGGGTGGCGTCTGCATCCCATGCGTTGGCGACGAACTCCGACAGCACTGCTGCCGCGTTCGAATACAGGTTCCTGCCCAGGGAATCCACCGTGGCGATGTCGACGGTCAGCGTGTATTTATCATTCATTATCCTGATTCCTCTTTTCCTTTTCCACTGCGACGATCTGGCGTGCGATTGCCTTGCCGAACACGGGAGGCACCGCGTTGCCGATAAGCCGCCCGACGTTGGTGAACGTGATGGGCTCTCCCGGCTTCGTGAACATGAACGAGTCCGGGAATCCCTGCAGGCGTGACGCCTCGCGGAGAGTCAGCGTCCTGTCCTGCTCGGGGTGGGTGAATCGCCCGGTGCCGGGATTGTAGGACTGCGTAGTGATGGTCGGTGAGGGTTTGTCCCATTCCATACGTCCATAAAACGATTTGAACGTGGACCCGGTCGTTTTTTTCTGGCATTCCAGCAGAAGCTCTTCCGGCCAGTCCTTCCATGTGCCTCCCGGCTCGGAGGCTTGTATCCGCCGGAGGTTCAATGGAGTGAGATTACGGGCGAAATGCAGCCGGTCGTCCGGATCATGCTCTCCGGCGGACAATGGCGGGAGATCCTGAATCGCATCGGAGACGGTTCTGTATGAGTCCTTGTCGACTGTCGGGGATGGGATAGGGACGTCTGTTCCCCGTCCGGCGAGCAGCACAAGCCTTCTGCGCCGTTGAGGCAGACCGTAGTCGGGGCCGAATAGCACGGAATGGGCGACCTGATATCCCGTTTCCCGAAGGATCGACACGAATTCCTCGAAGACCTCGGATTTCTGGAGTCTGGGCACGTTTTCCATGGTGACGTAGTCTGGGGTCGTTTCCCTGACAAGACGCCCGAACTCCAGAAGCAACGGCCATGACTGTTCCTGCGACGTGTCCACTCCACGCCGTTGCGACGAGAATGGCTGACATGGCGCACATCCGGCAAGCAGACGGACACTGGAACGGCCCCACAGTCGCTTCAATTCATCGCCCGTGACCTCACGAACGCTTTCCCGCACGAATTTGGCCTTGATGTTCTCCTCATATGGGTAGGCGCAGGAAGCCGCGTTGTCTATCCCCGCAACGACACGCACGCCGCCCTGTTTCAGACCGAGCGACAATCCTCCCGTGCCGCAAAACAGGTCAATGGCCGATATCACAGTTCTTGTCCTCATGAATCCCCACTATAAACAGAATCAAAGAGATCAATCACCCATTTACGCGGGTTCGTCCCCATCACCATCGAATTTATGCTCATCTTCTAGGGCAACGATGTCCATGTCTCCTCGATGGAGTTTCTTGAGTGTTTCGTCTATTCGCGCCTGCTCATCATCAACAAGGCGCTCGCCAGCGAGCGCAGTCTTGCATTCTCCCATTTCCTCGATAAGTCGCCGGTAGGCTGCGTTGAAGACTTCGCGCGGGTCTACGCCGAGCAGTTCGCAGGTGTTGATGAGCGCTTCCATCGGCATTGACGGCTTGGCGTTCAGCCAACGGGAGTACCCTGACTTCGAATGTCCTAATTTTTCAGCGACATCGGCCTGGGATGTCTCATGGCGCGCAAAGCTTGCCTTTAGCTCTAACCCAATTAACTGGGAAAAGCGATGGCTTCGTTCATCTTGAATCTTGCTCATGTGAGTACTTTACATCTCATATAAGGCAATTGCAATTCATAATTTGCAACATGATTGCACATTTGTGACACGCCGGCATTGACAGTAATCGAACTTGGCTATAGCGTTGCTCACATGAGCAATGTTAATGCATGGGTCGGCAATCGTGTCGATGAAAAAATTCGCGAAAAAGGCATGACGAAGCGATTCGTGTCGGAGAAGTCTGGCATGCCCTACTCCAGTCTCAACAGCAAGCTCAAGGGGTACCGAGGCTTCGACCTTGATGACATCCTTGCGCTCGCCGAAGCCATCGGAGAATCCCCGTCGGAACTCCTGCCGCCACAATTCACCAAAGACGTTCCAGCGCTCGCCGAAGGAGAGGTGAAGTGATGGGCAATGACATCTCCGTCGTGGAACTACGTTCAATGAACAACGATCAGATTCACCGTTTTGCCGCGCTCGTCAACGAACCGGAAAACACTCTGGCGAACATGTCGGACGACCCGGTGCGTATCGAGACATACCCGGGAATCGGCCCGCAAATCATTTCCTATCGGAAAATCGTGCGAATTGACGATAATGTGCTTGCCGCCTTGTTCAGTGCAGATACTGAGGAGACGGCTTCGTCACCGAATGACGCTCCCCGGATTCACCCGGAAGGGACCAGGTGATTCTGATGTCGGCATACCCGTCCTCGCACATAATCGCCTTCTCCATGAACATGAACCCGATGGACGATCCCTTGGATATATTCCCCAGCTCGTATTCCTTGCCGCTCGAAAGCACCACCCGAACGTCATGGGCATCAAAGGCGTTCTCGTTCGCGACGGCATACTTGAGGTTCTGCACTTGGTATATGTCCCACTTCGGGACACTGGCGGTCTCCTCGGCCAACCGGGCCTGCGTACGCTGCGCGGCAAGCTGTCCACGCAACGCATCGGCTGAATCCTCAACCGTCTTGACCTGCGCGCGAAGCGCATCCGCCGAATCATTCGCGGCCTTCAATTGGCCTTTGAGCACCTCAAGCTGGGCATCGAACTTCTCCTGCGCATCCTTGGCCTCACGTTTCGCGGCTTTGCCCTCCAGACATTTGGACGTGAACCACGCCACCGGGGAGAGCACGATTCCCAGAACCGTGATCGCCAAGTCCATCCAGGCTGTCGGGTTCTGCGCGAAATCCCCCTGTATCAGATTCCACAACCATGTGACCATCACCGACTTCTTTCTCATAGGAGCATTCATGATGAATCTACCGCACCATGCGTCCCATCGTCCCATCCGCACCGCAACCATTCCGGCGCTCGCCGGCAAGGAGGTGGCGTGATGAACGGTCCGACGGTTCTTATAATCGCACTTTTCCTTCTGAATATCGGGTTGTCCATCAAGAACGAGCTTGACCTTCGTGAGATCGAGCGCGCTCGACGTAAGCGCGCTTCACTTCAACCATCGATACCGACATGTAGTGAGTCCTCTTCTTCAGCCGCGTCCACTCAATCCACTGGATACGGAGAAAATCAGGAAGGCGAGGAATGTCAGAAGCATTGGTGAGAGAAAAGACCGCTTCCGTATTCGGTGGAATGTTCAGGCAGATTTCCGCGTTGGCAATTGGAATTCCGCTGCTTAGGAAGAAGTCTGAATCCACTTTGGGCCTATACAGGGTCATGGTGCCCTCGTTGCGGAAATGGATACATCGCAGACTTTCCGAATCCAAGGTCGCCACGAGGTGCTGCGCCGCAATCCTGTCGCTCCTGCGAATCTTGTTGATTTGTCTCTGCTGCACGCAGTTCCACAGGAGGGCCGCAATCGCGACCAATACGGATGGTTCAGTCCAATTCAATTGATTCTTCCCTTCGCTGGGTCGTTGGTTTGAATGTCGCAGTTCCAAGCCTACCGGCGGAGGGGCCACACGAAAAGAGAAAAACGATGAACGCCAAGGATTACGGGCGTCACGCCAGCGGTTTCCGCACGGCGGACGGAGGCCCGTCGAAACGGTTCATGCGCCGGCTGGTCTTCTGGGGCGTCGTGTTCGCCGCATGTCTGGCGTGGGTGATGACCCACGAGGCGTGCCGGTACCCGTTGGCCAACGGCGTCTGCTCGCTGGTCGCGTTCCTGGGAGTCCCCCTGCGTCTGCTCTGTCTTGTGGCAAGCGAGGCGGGAGCCGATGAATAAAGGCCTGCCGGGGTTCTTCCTTCCCCGGCAATCGACAAGGACAGTCGCTAACACCATCGTGCCGCACCCTTCCCCAGCTGGTGCGGCGTGCGGGGCCGGCAGGTTCGCCCCCGCCGGAGATCGCGCGGTGTCATGTACGCGCGGCAAACGGCGGGAAGCCGTTCGATTCGGCACGGTCCACTCCCCCTGCGGGAAAGAAAAAGCCCACGCGGCAACGTGGGCGAAGCAAAACAGCTACATGAGAAAGGATACACCATGAGCGCCATGATTCCGCCCGACGTCATCCAGGACGGCGTCGCCTATTGGAAGGCCGACAAGGTGAGCGCCTATTTCGGGGGCTCTCCCACCGTGGGCACGCTCGGCGTGTGGAGATACCGGGGCGAGGGGCCGAGGTTCGTGAAACTCGGCGGCAAACGCGAGCACCGCCAACGCGATACGCGCCGCGTCGTCTACCCGGTCAGGGAGGTGATCGCATGGGGAGAACGCAACGGTCTCCAGCAGCAGACGGTCGCCGCGTGAGCGAAGGAGCATCGATGACGAGCCAGCCGGATGATTACGACTATCGGGAGGAAGGCGAAAGCCTGTTCGAATGGCCGCTCGACGCCGCGGGCATGCGCATGGGCGCCGGCGAACTATTGGACAGCCTGCTCGAGGTCATCCAGCATCTGAATCGCGCGGACGCATGGCCGCTGACCATATTGCCGCCCCGGTTCGGCGACGTGGTGGTCGACCGTGGCCGGCGCACGATATCGGCGGTGTGCCTGTGGAAACGCAAGCCGTCGAACGATTCGAAGGAGGTATGAACATGGCGGGCGAGACAGTCATCACGATCGTCGGCAACCTGACGCGCGACCCCGAACTGCGCACCCTGGGCAACGGCAGCACGGTCGCGAACCTGACCATCGCTTCGAGCACCCGCCAGTTCAACCGCCAATCGAACCAGTGGGAGGACGGGGACACGCTGTTCATGAACTGCTCCGCATGGGACAGCCAGAAGCAGAAGCTCGCGTCGAACATCGTGGCCACCCTGGCCAAGGGCATGAGGGTCATCGCTTCGGGCCGGTTGCTGCAACGCTCCTATCAGGCGCAGGACGGCTCGCAGCGCACGGTGACCGAGATGCGGTTGGAGGAGATCGGGCCCGCGTTGACCCGTGCGACGGCGCAGGTCACGCGCGTGCAGGCGGGCGGCGGCTATGCGGGAGGCAGCACGTACGGCGACCCCAACCGAGGGCCCGCGAACGGCTGGCAGAACAGTCAGTCACCGGCTCCCGCACCGGCGCAATCGCAGACTCCCGCGTCGCCTGTGGAGCCGGGCGTGCAGCAGGGCGACCCATGGGCCCAATCGGCACCCGCATCGCCGGGGGCTGGCTTCGGCGCTTCTAACGATTTCCCATCGAACGATTCCGACCCTGAATTCTAAGGAGATTCAATGTCACGGAAAAAGAAAACGGACGGCGTGCAGGACGCCTTGATTCCCGACGAGATCACGCCGCTCATGCTGCTCGCCCTGACAGCCAAGGCGTCGCGCATGAAGGACGCCGCGGCCGCGTTCCGCATCGCGGCCAGCAAGATGCTCGACCTGGCCACCAAGGATGAATACATCGAGAAATACAAGAACATCGACCCCATCACCGACGCCTTGTACGACGCCTGCGATCTCTCGCAGCACATCTTCGACGCCGCCAACGCGGTCAACGACCTCATCAACTATCCGGTCGAGGCCCGCGAGCGCGTGGTGAAGGCGGATATCGAGCGCAGTCTGTTGGATCCGTGGCGTGATTTGCCCACTTCGGGTGGGGATGTGGATCCGGATACCGGCGAGATTAAGGAGGGCTGAACCGTGGCAAAACGCAAGCACGGGCGCCAGCAGTTGGAGCATGAGCGTCAACGCCGGCGCAGGAAGCGCATGCCGCACCTGCCCGTACACCAGAATCTATCGATCAAGGAGCAGTGACCCGATTAAGTGGCTATCAGCATCATTGACATCAACGTAAAGAGCCTCATCCCGAACCCGAACAACCCCCGCAAAGACGTGGGCGATGTCACCGAACTCGCCGACAGCATCAAGGAGCAGGGCCTGCAGCAGGCGCTTGTGGTAACCCCCGACCATGAGGAGCACGGCGAGCGCCTGTTTCGTGTGGTGATTGGTCATCGTCGTTTGGCGGCGTGCAGGCTGGCTGGCATTGAGCGGGTGCCGTGTGTTGTGCGTGAGTTGGATGCGAGGACCGAGCGTGAGCTGATGCTGGTGGAGAACTGCCAGCGTTCCGATTTGACGCCGTTGGAGGAGGCTGACGGGTATCAGGGTTTGCTTGACCTTGGTGCCGGTGTGGGTGAGCTGGCCTCGAAGACGGGCCGTTCGGAGTCGTTCGTGCGTGGCCGGTTGCGGATCGCGCGTATCCCCGCCGATGTGCGTGCCAAGTCGAATTCGTTCGCCCAGCTGTCGCTCTTCCAGTTGGATGAGCTGGCCGAGTTCGAGGACCGGCCCGACATGATGGCTGAGTTGGCCTCGATGGCGGGCACCAAGAACTGGGATTGGAAGCGCGGCCAGCTGCGAAGCCGTATGCGCGTCGAGGACTGGCAGAAGCGTATGCGTCAAGTGCTTGACGGTTTGGGCCTGGTCGTGGATCCCGGGCCGTCTATATGGACGACTCCGGCGGGCTACCGGTATTACAGCACGTGGAGCGGCGAGCCGGTGATCCGATTCTCCGAGCGCACCGTATTGTGCTTCCCGCAATTGTCGCCTGAGGAGATCGCCGAACGTGACGCCAAGAGCGAGCGGAGGGAACGGGAGCAGGCGGCATTCCAGGAGGCGCTGGCCGCCCGCAAGGAATTCGACAGGCTGGTGTACACGCTGCGCACGGACTGGATCAGGAAGCACGCCACCGGATTCAACGGCGGCCAGTTGCGCAAGGCCAACACCCGTCTGAGCCTGCTCGCCCTGACCGGCACCAACCTATGCGACGGCCTGATCGCAGGGGCCGAATGGAACAACCTCGACCACGTGCTCGACGCATACAACCTGCTCGCCGCCACGCCGCTGCCATGCGACGACACGAGCGATAGGGGACTGTGGCGCGAAACGAACCTCGCGGAACTGCACCGCCGCCAGCACGTCGAGGGAGCCGCGAACAGGGAACTCCTGCTCATCCTGTGCGCCCAGATCGAAGCACTCATCAAACCCGGCACATGGGCCGACGAGTGCGACATCACCATCGCCCAAGCCTACTACCACACGCTCGCAGACCTCGGATACCCCACCAGCGACGAGGAAAACAAGGCACTCAACGGGTGTTTCCTGCCCGAAGACGACGAGGCGGAGTGAGCCATGACATGGACCCAGATAGACGACGGGCTCAACTTCAGCCCGCAGACCATGCCCGGCACGGTATCAAACGCCGCGTTGGGCCTATGGGTCAGACTCTGCGTGCACACCGCGTACCAGCTGCGATTTCCCGCATTCGACGGCGCATTCGACCTCACGGTCGTGCGCTCGCTGAAAGGCAACGCACGGCAGGTGACGGAACTGGAGGCCGCGGGAATGCTCGAACCGGCGCTCGCCGCCGGCCGGTGGATGGTGGTCGAGGCCGACACCCTGATGAAATTCGGCGGCACTTCCGGCAGCGAACTCAAGGAGAAAAGAGCCAAGGCCGGGCATGCCGGCGGCGTCGCTTCGGGCGAGTCTCGGCGAAGCAAACGCGAAGCAAATGCTTCGAAGCAAAACGAAGCAAGTGCTTCAAGCAAACCGCGAAGCAAGACCGAAGCAAACCATGAAGCAAAAGACGAAGCAAACGGTGAAGCAAAACCGAAGCAAACGTCCGAAGCAAAACGAAGCAATTGCTTCGAAGCAAACGAAGCAACCGGTCCTAACCTAACCATACCTAGCCTTACCTCCCCTGTAGCCCCCTCCGCACCGAACGCCGAGCCGGAGCCGGCCGAGCCGAGCCAAGCCGTGGCCGAATCCGGCCACGCCAGGCCGGTGTCCAGCCTCGCCGAAGCCGAGGCCTTGGCCGAGGCCGACCCGTTCGCGTTCGCCTGGGACCGGTACCCGAGCCATACCGGCAGCCGCGACCAAGCCCAAAACCTGTGGCAGGCCGTCACCAGCGGCAGCGACCCGACCATGCCCCAGGCCGAGCCGAGCCAGCTGCTCGGCGCCGTCATCCGCTACGCCCAGACCGTGCGCCAGGACGGCGACCGGTTCGTGCCGTCGATGCGCAAATGGCTCGAAAACCGGCAATACACGCAATGGCTCCAAAGCGTGCCGAAACGCACCGAATGGGGCGGCGTCACCCGCCAATGGCTCCAACAGCACGCCATCAGCCAAGTCCCCGAAGGCTCGTGGACGGACAGCGTCGAACAGACGTTCTGGGCCCACGTCAAAACCGGCGAAGAGCCGGAAACCGTGGCGCAACGGCTCGTGACGGAAATCAACGAAAGGCATCAAGCATGAGCGACCAACCCACAGCCGCGACCCTGCGCCTCGTGGAGGGCCGCGAAAACAACCGGTGCATCGTCTGCGACCGATACCTGCGCGGCGGCGAATGGCCCGGCAGCAGCCACCACCACCGGAAACGCCGCAGCCAGACATACGGCGACCCCGAACGGCACAGCCCCTCGAACGTCATCGACGTGTGCGGCACGGACAACAGCACCGGATGCCACGGATGGATACACCGGCACCCCGAACAGGCCCGAGCATTGGGCTACCTGCTCAAAAGCTACGACCCCGAGCCAAGCCAAGTGCCCGTGTACAGCTGCCGGCGCGGCTGGATACTGCTCGACACCGACGGCCAATGGCATTCATGCCCGCCGCCCGAGGGCATGCCCAACCACCCGCAAACCAACCGATAAAATCAGCAGAAAGGAACACTCATGATCAACGCCTACGCGGTCACCGTGCCCGGCGAACTCGACAACGTGGACTTCACCCGAGAGGACGGCACCAGCGTGACCATGCTCATCCCGCCCGATATACCGGTGAGCACCAGGACAATCATCATCCCGCAGGGCTTCACCCGCGAGGAAACCCGAACCATCCAGGGAGCCATCGTTCAGGCGCTCGCCGGAAAGGAGAAGACGCTATGATCCCCGAGAAACCCGAAGCCCTGCTATGGATGGACGTGGAGACCACCGGCCTCGATGCGAACATGTGTTCGATACTGGAGATCGGGTTGCGCTGCACCAGCCTGGACGCCATGCACGAATACGGGCGGTTCGAGGCCGTGGTGCACATCGGCCGGGAGACCCTGCTGACCGTGCAGCCCTCCGCCCTGGAACTGCATCTGAACAACGGTCTGCTCGCCCAATGCGAATCCTGCGACCCGCTGGCCAACTCACCCAGGGTCATCGCCGAACAGGCCCTCCGGTTCATCCAAGGCATGGCCACCACGTACACCCTGCACCCGGCCGGCACGAACATCAGCCGTTTCGACCTGCCCATGGTCGAACGCTTCTGCATGACGGGATTCGGAGAACTGCTGCACTACCGCATGCTGGACGTCACCGCACTGCGCCTCGCGGCCAAAGCCTGCGGCCAAGACCCATACCAGCACCGCATGAAGCCCACGCACCGCGTCCACGACTGCCTGGACAGGGACATCGCGGAATACCGCCACTACCTCACCCTCATGACAGGGCCGGCGCTCGCCGACGAAAGTAGCACCATATGAGCTACACGGCACGAATCTTCACACAAGACCAACTCGAACAGGCGCTCGCGAGCGCCTGCGTGCTGGAAGACGTCAGCATCCTGCACCTCGGCCAATGCTCCGATACGGCCAGCCGGAACCTCAAGGCGGTGGCCAGAACCATGTACGAGACCAGCGGCATGCCGACCATCGTGGAGGACGACGATGAGTGACCTCACCCAACAAGCCCTCACGGCGCTCGCCGACGCCGGACTAGGCAACGAGTCGGCGGCCGAGGCGTTTGTGCTCGGCTACCAGGCTGGCTATGACGCGGCGCTCACTCTGGCCATCAGCATCGAAACCCACATCAACTCGAATGAGCCCACGGACGAGGAAATCGAGACCTGCGCCCGAGGATTCTTCCAGGGCACCCCCGGCCCCACCAACTGGGACGACTGCAGCGAAGTCTCCAAACAGGCATGGCTACACGCGGCCAAAAAGGCGCTCGCAGCCGTCAACGCCATGAAAACGAAGGAACAACAATGAACGAGAACACAACCCTCACCGACATCATCGACGCGGCGCTCGCCGCCGGATGCCAGATCAGCGTGACCATCACTCCCAAAGACTTCTACAACGAATCACAGGAGCCGGAGGAATGAACGTGAGCGAAAGCATCGACTGGCGGCATGCCAAGCCATGGGAGCTGGACCTGCATCGGTTCATCGCCATCACCAACAGCGGACAGACGCTGGATGGCTGGCTCAAATACTTCCCGCGCGCCTACGGCTACTGGACGATCCAGGACAGCGACTTCTTCACCGACATCTTCCGACCCGACCCAATAGACAAGACAATCAGCCTCTACACGGGCGCATTCAAATCCATCAACGTCCTCAAGGAGACACGGAAACCATGCAAAGAAAGGACAGCGGAATCATGACCGGCAGGACAAGACAGGAGCAAGTCCAACGCATGCATCGCAACGGCTACACCGCGCTTGAAATAGCAGGCCAGCTCAACATCCCTCTGCCCGAAGTCATAGCCGTCATCGGCAGCTAACCACGGGAAACCAAGCCGGCTCCATCCGATACCGGCTATGAGGACATTCCGCTGTTCTGAAATAACGAAACCCTCCACCAACGGCGGAGGGCATGTCTGCAAACAACCAGTGTAGCCGACGTGGAGGGGATTCGTGAACTGCCAGAACTGCAAAACGATAACCGAAGAGGGATATTCACTGTGCGAGTCATGCGAACTGCGTTTCGCCGGCACGCTCCTGCGACTGGCGCGCGACGTCACGCCGTTGCATGACTCGTTGGACGCGACCCTGCATCCGGGCGGGCATTCGCCCACGCGAATCCAGACCGCCACTCCCCCGACTCCAATCAGGCTCGACGTGCTCGACCTGATCGACATGCTCGACGCCACGGCCCGTGAACTATGGCGTTGCCTCGACGGCATCGACGCCTTGGACTGGCGCAAAGACAAACGCAACGAGGATCTGAAGGCCACGCTCATCGCATGCGCAGGCCACCCCAGGCTCGCCACGTTCGCGGACGCGGGCTTCTACATGCACGTCGTTGACGGCATCGCCCGCAAAGTCGATGCTGCGCTGGACCCGCCGGAGCAACGCCGCGAGATAGGAACCTGCGAACTATGCGAGACCATGCTCACCGCTGGGGCAGCAGACCAGTGGGTGACATGCCCGGTCTGCGGGAGGGAACAGCGAGCGCAGACGGTTAAACTGCGTAGGCTCAAGACGTTGTGTTGGGATGATTCCAGGCGCGGGTCTGCGGCTGAGATAGCCAAGGCGTTCACGGACGCGGGAATCACCGTCAAAAGGCATACGCTCACCGTGTGGAAATCCCGAGGCAAGCTTGATGTCACGCCCCAAGGCATTTCATACAGCAGCGTCTACCGGCTCGTCATCAGTGGCGGACTTGACAAAGAGCTAACTGTGACCGCATAATGTCAGTGGATTAGTGTCGAAAAACCCAGCTCATGTGGCTGGGTTTTCGCGTATCTATGCTTTGTTTTTGCGTGGTCTCCCCCCTCCGACACCACGTCCCGGACGTTGAGCGTTCCATTCATCGATGGTCTCAGGCAACCAGCCGCGCGTGCGCCCTATCGTGGCGTCGGGCTCAGGGAGCTTGAGGTTGAGCAAGCCGCCACTGGTGATGCCAAGGCGTTCTGCGACCTGCTTGACGCCGAGATATTCAGTCGCCATTGCTTGCCCTTCCTGCCAGATAACCCAGCACGCCCGAGCACATTCCGAACACACCTGCCGGTACGCTCTGGGATGCGATGGCCAGCGCGAGGCTGACGACTCCGAACATGAGTGCGATGATTCCTATCTTGCCGTTCATGATGTTCCATGGAATAGTTGGGAGTGGAGCCGTGGCTCTGGATAGTACGATTATCCGGAATCCACGGCTCTTGTTACCGCTTGCGCCGTCTGTTCAGCGGCTTTCGCGGCTTGCTCTTCGCAATCAATGCGACGGCCACGGCGGCGATGGGTGCGAGTGCCGCACCCAATCCGGAGAGGAACTCCCCGATGGCCTTGAGCAGCTCCGCGATCTGTTCCATGTTCACCTCCTTTCCTTGGCTGACATATCTATAGTAACACAATAACTATAGATATGCAAGCCGAGGACACCAAGACACGCCAACGGACACAATGACTGCGAGGCACACATGAGCTGGCGAGTCTGCTCGACACCCGGATGTCCGAACCTCATCGAGACACCGGCACGCAAATGCGACGCCTGCACCCGAGCCCAACGGGACCGCACCCGTACCCGTGGACGCAACCCATACAACACCAAGGGACATCAATCGTTTCGCAGGCAGGTGCTCGCACGAGACCCATACTGCACATGCCCCGGCGACCCCGAGCACGGAGGCTGCGGCAAACACAAGGGGCTCTGCGGAAAACCAAGCACAATCGCGGATCATTATCCATACGAGCGAATCGAACTCATAGACATGCGACTCAATCCGAACGACCCGAAGTTCGGACGAGGATTGTGCAAACAATGCCACGACGTGAAAACCGGCAGAACAAGACCAGCAGGCTTCAATACCAAACAGTAAAAAAAACGACCGGCAACACCCAGGGGGGGGTGGGGTATCGACCACCCCTGCCTGAACCGCCGGTGAGCTGTCTGACGGGTGCGCAGGGTTCAAACATCACTGGCGGGCCGCCGCGAGGGCGGTCCCGTCGATCTGTCGCTAGGGCGCAAGGCCATGACGAGAGGTGAACATCATGCCAAGTGGAGGCAAACGAGTACGCTCCGGGCCGGCCAAGGACCCGAACAGCGAGAAGAGCCGCAGACTCGGATACACATTGCAGAGCCTGCCGAACACCGAGTGCCGGATGAAGCCGCCGGAATGGCCCTTGGAGCCCGCCGATGACGAGCGCGTCCGCGAACTTGAGGCGGAGAAGTGGGGATGGCTGTGGAAGCTGCCTCAGGCACGCGCCTGGCATCTGCCCCAGTTCAAGTGGATGATCCGGGAACTGGCGTTGTACGCGCGGCTTTCCACCGCATGCGAGATCGCGCCGGCACCCACGGCGTTGACCGTGCTGCTGCGCATCTCCGACCGCGTCGGCATGAGCGCCGCCGGATTGCAGGCGTTAGGCTGGAAAATCGAGGCGGAGGCCGAGCGGAAGCCAGTCGATTCGGAGTTCACGCGCCGCAGGGCCAAGGAGCTGAACCGGGAATCAGCCGCCGAACGCTCTCCCATGGACGAGACGAGGCATGTGTACCAGCGTCGGATGAGCGGCAATGGCTGACGAGGATTCATGGCTCATCGACTTCCCCACGTTGGGGCATCTGGTGTGCGCGTGGATCGAACGTCACTGCCGGCAGCCTGACGGCCCGTTGCGAGGCCGTCCGGTGGTGCTGTCCGACTGGCAGTACTGGCTGGCGGCGAACCGTTGGCGCATCCGCGAGGACGCCCCATATGTGCCGCCCGAGGAAGTCACCGTCGACAACCCGATGGTGCTCAACCAGGCATTCGAATACCGCATGACGCTGACCGTCGGACCGCAGAAATGGGGCAAGGGGCCATGCACGGCGTTCTTCACCGCCGCCGAGGGCTGCGGGCCCACCATCTTCGATGGCTGGGCGCGAGAAGGCGACGTGTACCGTTGCGCTGACAACGGTTGTCCGTGCGGCTGGGAGTGGCCGTACAATCCTGGCGAGCCGAAAGGCCGTCGGCATCCGTCGCCGCTCATCCAGCTGACCGCCAACTCCGAGGAGCAGGTACGCAACATCTACCGTCCTCTCGTGGCGACGATCCTGCTGGGCCCGCTCAAGGAGCTCATGCGCGTGAGGGACACCTTCATCCGCATATTGCAGCCGGGGCGCGAGGGCGAGGCCGACGCCTTGGACTTGGATCGCATCGACGTGGTCACCGCCTCGGCGAAATCCCGTCTGGGCAATCCGATCACGGACGCCGAACAGGACGAGGCCGGCCTGTACACGAAATCGAACGGCATGATAGCGGTCGCCACCACGCAACGCCGAGGAGCCGCCGGCATGGGCGGCCGCACGCATGCGTGGACGAACGCATGGGATCCGGGCGAGGACAGTTACGCGCAGCAGGTGTTCGAGAACGCCGAGGGCGACGTGTTCGTGTTCTACCGGAACCCCGATCTCGCGAAATCATTGCGTCACCGCGACGGTCGGCCGTTGGACTTCAATCTGAAATCCGAACGGCTGAAGATGCTCGAATACGTGTATCGCGGCTCCCCGTGGGTCGACCTGAATTCCATCGAATCGGAAGCCAAGGCGCTGATGAAGACCGACCCTACCCAAGCGGAACGGTTCTTCGGGAACCGTCTGGTGCAGGGCGGCGGCGCATGGCTCGAAGACGGACTGTGGGAGAGCTGCTATGCCGACGCATGAACTCTGGTTGCCGAACCCGCCAAAAGGCACGCGCGTATGCGCGGGCTTCGACGGCTCGGAGAACGACGACTGGACATGCATCAAGATGGAGACCCTCGACGGGCTGATATTCACTCCACGATACGGGCCCGACCAGCGTGCGACCATCTGGAACCCGAAGCAGTGGGGCGGGCGCATCCCCCGCGCCGAGGTATCCGCAGCATGGGCGGAACTCAACGACCGCTACAGGATAGAACGCGCCTACTGCGATCCCGGCTTCCGCGACGAACTGTCGTGGGAGTCGGAGATAGAGGCATGGGATCGCGCCTACGGGCCGAAGAAATTCATGCCATGGAGCATGTCGGGCAGCTCCCGCATCGGAGCCGTCTACGAGGCATTGCGCCGATTCGAAGCCGACCTGACCACACATCGCATCACACAGGACGGCTGCCCCGTCACCCGCACCCACATGATGAACGCGCGAAAGGTCGCCAAGACCCTGGAACGCTACGGATTGGCAAAACCCCAGCAGAACAGGAAGATAGACGCCGCCGTGACCAGCGTGCTCGCCCACGAAGCCGCATGCGACGCGCGAGCCGCCGGCTGGGGCGCTCGCAAACACAATTACATGCTTACCGGATCATCGACCAGGAGGTGACGATGGAATACAGCCAGCAGGATCTGACCGCATTGGCGAACCGTATGGCCGACAAAATCCAGTTCCGTCGACCCAGCATCGGCACGCATACCGATTACGTGCTCGGCAAACGCGGCAAACTGAAGTTCGCGTCCAAGGAATTCAAACGCTATATGAGCGACCGGTTCTCCGATTTCTCGGACAACTGGTGCCTCCCGGTGGCGCAGGCCCCGGTGGAACGCATCAAGTTCAAGGGCTTCGTCCCATATGATGACGTGAAGCTCGGCACCGGCATCATGAAATGCCTCGACCGCAACGACTTCGAACGCGGACTGCAGGAAGCCGCGCTGATGATGACCACCACGGGCCGCGCGTTCGCCTTGGTCACGCAGGTCGACGGCAGGGCCCGCATCACGTTCGAGCACCCGGACAGCGCCGCAGTCATCTACGATGCGCGCACCGGCCAGCCGTCAGCCGGGTTCCTCATCCAGCAGGGCGACGACAAGGAGTACGGCACCCTCATGGTGCCCGGCTGGACGGTCAGCATGGAACGTAAGAAGATGCTCGATCTGACCGACCAGCGCGTGCCGCCCGACGTGTATGGCTGGAAGATGAATGACCCTCAGCCCACCGGTCTGGACACGATTCCATTGCGCGAGTTCCGCAACCAGATGCTATTGGACAATGCGCCGATCAGCGACATCGCGCACGTCGAATCGATGCAGGACACGGTCAACGTCGTATGGGCCTACCTGCTGAACGCATTGGACTACGCCTCACTGCCGGCACGAGTCATCCTCGGCGGAGACCCGCTCGTCGAGCCCGTCTACAACGAGGAGGGGCAGCAGGTCGGCGAGAAGCCCATCGAACTCGACAAGCAGGTGCTGGAGCGCATTTACCAGTTCACCGGCGACAACGTGAACCTGGGCGAATGGTCAAGCTCGAACCTGAACGTGTTCATCCCGGTCATCGAGAAGGCCGTGGAACATATCGCCGCCGAAACACGCACCCCCGGCCATTACCTGCTGACGAACGCGGAGGTTCCGGCCACCGGATACGAGGTCGCCGAAGCCGGCCTCGTATCCAAGACCATCGAACGCATCAGCTTCCTGAAATCCCCCATCCGCGACATCTGCAGCATCGCCATGCGCTACGAGAACGACGCGAATGAGGCGGACATCATCGCCGACTCAAAGGTGCAGTTCGCGACCCCGCAGTATCGCAGCGAGACGCTGATGGCGGACGCGATACTCAAGTACAAGCAGCTCGGCTTCCCGATCCAATGGGTCGCGGAGCAGATGGGGCAAAGCTCGGACGAGGTGCAGCGCATCATGCGCATGCGCGCCGACGAGATGGCCGACCCCGAACTCGAATCGTTGAACCGTGCCCTGCAGATCGGAGGCGCTGATGGCGGTCGAATCGCAGGTGCTGGCCTACAGTCAGAAACGGCTGGCGACGTTGGAGCTGGCGGCGGACAGGGCCGCGCGCAGAACATGGAACAGGGTCGACGCCAATAACATCCAGGCGTCGTGGAAGTCGATAAGCCGCGACTTCCTCACCCTGTTCTCCACCATCCAAACCAAGTCGGCGGAGACGGCCATCGACGCGAGCGGCATGATGCTCGCCGAACAGGGCGTGTACGTCACTCCCCATGCTTTGGCCAACCCGAACGCATTCGCGGGCTGGGCTCCGTCCGGCCTCGACATCGCATCCTACTTCCAATCCCCCGTGTTCGCCGCCCTGCACGCGATACGCACCGGCAGCTCGCCGTTGGAGGCATTGGAATATGGGCGCAACCTGCTGGTCATGCTCACCTCTCTGGCGGTCATGGACACCGCCCGCCAGGCGGAATCACTGGACATCACCAGCCGCCCCAAGGTCGGCTACATCCGCGTCGAGTCCGCCACCTGCTGCGACCGATGCATGCTGCTGGCCGGCAAATGGTTCCGCTTCAACGAGGGGTTCCTGCGCCACCCCCACTGCCACGGCCGCCACGTGCCCTGCAGCCATGGCATGGCCAAACAACAGGGGTGGATCAGCGACCCCATGGAGGGTTTCAAAAGCCTCTCCCGTGAGGAGCAGGACAAGCGTTTCGGCGCGAACTACGCGCAGGCCATCCGCGACGGCGCCGACATCTACCAGGTCGTCAACTCGAAACGCGGCATGCAAAGGGTGGGAAAAGGCTATACGGCGCTGACCACCAGCGAGGGCACCACCCGATACGGGTGGGCCAACATGCAATACGCTCAGCAGTCCGGCCGGAAAATGAAACGCCGCCTGTCCATCGACGGCATCTACTCGCTGACCGGAGGCGACCGGGAGAAGACCATCGCCGCGTTGAAGGCCAACGGCTACTACGTGGACAACGACTGGCGCGGCAAGGTGCCCGAGATCCGCAAAAGCATGTGGCTGCACGACAACACGTACCGGCAGGGGCGCGTCGAACTGTTGACCGCCGCCGAGAAGCGCGTGCAGACCGCGAAGCTCCGCTACGAGGCCGTATTGGAGGGCCGCAACCCCAACGATGGCCGCATGCCCCTCACCCCCGAGATCGCGGCCCAGTGCGAACGCGAATACCGCCGATGGGTCACCTCCGGCGGCCAGATTTTCCAGCAATGATCCAGCGAATCGAAAGGAAGAACATGGATCCCGCAAACCAGAACCAGCAGACAGGCGACAACGAGTCCAAGAAGCCGGAGAACACCGGCGGCGAGGATTGGCAGTCGAAGTTCGAAGGACAGCGGAAAGTCAACCGCGACCTCGAAAAGAAACTGAACGAAGCCTACGCCAAGGCCGACAAGGTCGACGAACTCGAAAAACAGATCGCCGCCCTGCAGGGCAAGGAAGCCGAATACGAGGCCGCCCGGAAGGAACAGGCCGTCAAGGACGAGGCCCTTGCCGCCGCCAACCAGCGCATCCTCAAGGCCGAAGTCCGCGCCGCAGCCAGCGGCAAGCTCACCGACCCGGCCGACGCCCTGCGCTACCTCGACCTGTCCAAATTCACCGTCACGGATGACGGCGGCGTGGACACGCAGGCCATCGCCGACTCCATCGGCGAACTGCTGGAACAGAAACCTTATCTCGGGAAAGCCGAGCAAGCACCCTCGGGTGCGAACATCACGCCGCCCAGCGGAACACGGGACGGCGACCGCCATCAGGGTCAGCTCACCCGAGACGACCTGAAAACCATGAGCCCCGCAGAAATCGTCAAAGCCCAACAGGACGGGCGACTGAAGGACCTGCTCGGAGCCAACTAACGGAAGGAGGCCTTAAATGGCCATCACCAATTTCATTCCCGAACTCTGGAGCGCCAACATCCTGCTGGAACTCCAGAAGAACCTCGTCTACGGTTCCGCCGTGAACCGCGACTACGAGGGCGACATCGCCAACTACGGCGACACCGTGCACATCACCGGCATCGCGCACATCAGCATCGGCGACTACACGGCCCACACCGACATCACCATCGAACCGGCCACCGACAAGGACGCCGGCGAACTCGTCATCAACCAGAGCAAGTACTTCGCGTTCGAAATCGACGACGTGGAGAAGCGCCAGGCCATGAACAACCTGACCGCCGCATATTCCCGGGACGCAGCCTACAAGCTGCGCGACCTGACCGACCAGTACCTGGCCGGCCTGATGGCAGCAGGCGCGAAGAGCAAGCTCGACCCGATTTCCGGAGCCACCGCCACCAAGGCGTACGACACCATCGTGGATCTGGCCACCGCATTGGATAAGCAGAACGTGCCAGACGCGGGCCGTTGGGTCATCGTCAACCCGGACTTCTATGGCCTGCTGCGCAAGGACAGCCGTTTCGTCGCTGGCGCCGAGTCCGCTCATTCCACGCTGCTCAACGGCGTGGTCGGCGAGGCCGCGGGCATGACCATCCTCAAGTCCAACAACGCTCCCGCAGCCAAGGGCGGCTCTGCCTCGGCTCAGACCGATGAGGGCAACGTCATCATCGCCGGCACCAACGCGGCCACCACGTTCGCGGAGCAGATCGCCAAGGTCGAGGCCACCCGCAAGGAGAAGGGCTTCGACGACATCGTCAAGGGCCTGCACCTGTACGGCGCGAAGGTCGTGCGCCCCGAAGCGCTGGCCACCGTACACTTCAAGGTGGGCAAGTGATGGCCGGCAGCTACGAGGCCATGCCCTACGTGGGCGAAGTCGAATAACCGCATAGGGGTGCCTCATGGACACGCTGGCAACGATCAAGGACCTTGATTCATACGGCATCGAATACGCGGACGAAAAGCTCGCGGACAAGCTGCTCGAATCGGTTTCCGCAGCGGTACGCGACGCCGCAGGCTGCCCCATCACACGTGGCGACTACACGGTGACCATCCCCGGCGAGACCTCACGCAGGCTCGATTTGCCCATGCGCCCCGTGATTTCCGTGAGCCGCGTGCTCGTGGACGGCGAGGAGACCGGGGATTGGAAGCTGCTCGGCAACGCCCTGTACAGGGAAAGCCTGTGGAGCCTGCCGAACATGGTCCCCTGTTCCGTCACCGTCACCATGCTCGCCGGTTATGACCCAGTTCCCCCGGACATCGTGCGCCTCGTGTGCAGCATGGTCGCAGCCGGACTCGTCCAGCAGTCGAACGGCGGCCCCGGCGCTCACCGCGACGAATCGTACGCGCGAATCGACGACGTGCAGATCGGCTACCGTCAGGGCGACTCCGAGATCATCGACGCACTCGAACTGCCGGAGGGCACGAAACGAGCCCTCCGCAACAGGTTCGGCATGCGCGGCATCGCCATAGGGGTGTTCCGATGAACGTGCAGCACATCCTCAACCGAGGCCGACAGCTCGCCGAATCGTTGATGACCGACCAATGCCGTGTCACTCACATGGGCAAGCCGGTCACCGACCCTGAAACGGGACTGGTGGCACCGGACGTGAACACCGTGTATGAGGGCAAGTGCAAGGTGCAGACCTCCGGCGGCTTGGCCGCCGAGAACACGGAGGGCGGCATCGTCGAAGCGTTGGGTGCCGTCACCCCCGTGTGGAGCATGTACGTGCACTTCCCCTACGGCACCACGGGATTGTTGCCGGGTGACGTGTGTGAGCTGACCGAAGCCGCCGACCCGAACCTCAAGGGGCGGAAGCTCAGGTTGTTGAACATGCAGTCCGAGAAGTCGCATGCGACCGCATGCCGGTGGAACGTGAAGGAGGTGGGCAACAGCAATGAGTGACGTGACCATCGACGCTTCGGAGCTGACCTCTTTCGGCCGCCGGATCGCCGCCGCGCATGCCAAGGCCTCAATCGCCGTCGCGAAGGCGGTGAAGAAGGGCGCGCAGAACGTCAAGGAGTCCATTCAGGAGGACGTTGCCGGTTCCGGCAACGCCGGCATCCGCAAGGTGCAGGTCGCCTACGAGATGGGCAGTACCGGCACCACTGTGTACGCGGACGTGAGCCCGCGTGACGGCGGAGCTTCCGATCTGGCCAACATCGCGTTCTTCGGCACCGCGAAAGGCGGCGGAACCCATGACTTCTACGAACATGCGGAGACGGAGCTGCCCACGCTCGCCGAATACGTGGGCGACGCCGCCGACGACATGCTGATAGGAGCCATCGGATTATGAGCGTCATGGACCTGACCAATGCGGTTCTCGACCTGCTGCCCTCCATGCCGTCCGGCGTGAAGGTCTACCGGCAGGAGGAGCCGCTGGAGTCGGAGATGCCGCCGTGGATCATCGCGCGCGTCTCCACCGACCGTCATGTGGCGGCGGAGACGATGCGGTTCACCGCCCACTCCGCCCTGTTGGAGGTTCGCGCCGTCAGCACCACCGTCGACAGCGTGAACATCTGGTGTGACGACATGCTGATTCCCGCGTTGGCGAACCGCTCCCCCACCCGGCCGTCTGGCTACACGGTCGGCCAGCTCACCCTGTACGAGGATTCCGGCGCGTACGCGGCCGGTCTGACCGCCGACGACACCGCGCGCCGCTACCAGGTGCGCGTCCTCCGGTTCCGCTTCACGTGGAGCCGACCATAGTCAACCAATCATTTACCAAAAGTCTTCAACGCCATCCCACACGGGGTGGCCTTTTGCTTCAAGGAGCACATTATGACCCTGAAACTGGGTACAGAGATTCCTGGCACCAGCGCCGATGGCAACATCACCACACTATGGGTGCCGACGATCAAGGACATCAAGGCCCCCACCATGGCCGAGCTAGAAGCCGGCACCGACATCTCGAACTACGTCATGCTCGGCGGATGGAGCTTCGACCCGTCGCAGGACGCCGTGTCCGACCAGCGCGAGAACGCCGTGCAGGACTTCGGGGCCCCCGGCCGCAAGAGCGCCGGCGACATCAGCATCGAGGTCATCGACAACACGAACACGGAGCACCAGGAACAGAACAAGGCCGTCACCCTCATGCACGAGGGTGCCTCAGGTTATATCGTGCGCCGTCGCGGCATAGCCACCGACACACCCCTCGCCGTAGGGCAGAAGCTCACCGTCGTGAGCGTCATCTGCGGTGAGAAGCAGGTCATCAACCCGGACGCGAGCACCATGATCCGCTCGAAGATTCCGCTGTTCGCGAAGGCCCCCGGCTGGGAGTCCGAGACCGCAGAGATCTCGAACCCAAAAGGCTGACGCCTCCGACCGTGACCGCCGCAGCCCGTGAGGGAGGCCGGACGGTCACGGTGAAAGAGGCCATCGCCGGCGGCTGACAATTCTTCCGTGCGGGGATTCTAAACCTTTCTGGCCCCGCACGGGCATTCTCTCTTCTCTCTCAGAAAGGTTTTCAGACTTTCAGAAAGGGATAATCATGGCTTTGGAAGTGAAGCGCAAGCGCGTGGACGTCGACCTCATATTGGATCAGGAGAAGGCCGAAAAGGTCGCCGCATTGGGAGCCGACCTGGAGCGCGCCATGGCGCAGCATGTGACCGAGGGCGGCAACGCCGCCGCCAAACGCATCGCCGAACAAATCGACAAGCTGCGAGGCGAGGTGAAGGACGACACCGTCCGCATCACCCTGGAGGCGCTGCCGCTCTCCCAGTGGCGTCAGGTACTCGAAGCGAACACCGTCACCGAGAACGGCGTACCGAAGCAGCGCATCGAGGACATCTGCGCCGACGCCGTCAGACTCATGGTCAGGAAGACCGTGCCGGAAACCCCTGTGGATGATCTGGCGAACGTCATGACCGAACTGTCCGACGGCCAGATCAGCCCCATCTGGTATGCGATCCGTGACCTGAATGCGAAGCTCATCGACCCAAAAGACGCACTCGAATCAGCCTCGCGGATAATCCGCAGACAGTAAGGGAACTGCGAATCTGCCAGAAGCTCGGCATCAGCTACAAACGCTGGCTCGGCTGGGAACCATCGTATCGGGTGGAACGAGACGAACATCGGCGCATCACCGGCTACACGCCGGAAACCGAATGGGATGCGACCGAACGCGAATGGATGCTCGCGCTCGACGAATACGAACACTCATTATGCCCCCAATGCGGCATGCCCATAAGCGTCTGCCACGACGAGCAGACACCCTTCCATTTCACGGCCGACGTCGGCATATGCCAGATATCGCTCATGCAATCCCTCAAGCTCGACGAGTGGAAGAAAGACCATGCGGACGAGAACGAGCTGAAGCAGTCCGCATTGACGGTGGGAATCAAACCAAGATAAATCTCAGGAGGCCGCTATGGCTGGCGGATTGAACCGCAACATCACAGTCCGCCTGCTCGCGGACACTTCGAACTTCACGGCCGGCATGGCCAAAGTCAGCGGCGAAAGCCAGAAGGCTGCGACCACCATGGAAGCCGCCGGAGGTAAGACCAAGCTCATCACCACCGGTGTGGCCGCAGCCGGTGTGGCCGCCACCGCGCTGGGCGTGGCCGCAATCAAGATGGCGGCGGACTTCGACGCATCGATGAGCACCGTGCAGGCCAACACCGGTGCCTCCGCCGACGAGATGGCCCAACTGCGTCAGGCCGCCATCGACGCCGGCGCCGACACCATATACTCGGCCACCGAATCCGCCGACGCCATCAACGAACTCGGCAAAGCCGGCCTGTCGACCTCCGATATTCTCTCCGGCGGTTTGAGCGGCGCATTGAACCTCGCAGCGTCCGACGGCATGGAAGTCGGCCAAGCCGCCGAATACATGAGCTCGGCCATGGCGCAATTCAATTTGACCGGCGCCGACGCCACGCATATCGCCGACCTGCTCGCCGCAGGAGCCGGAGAAGCCCTCGGCAACGTAAGCGATTTCGGCGAGGCGTTGAACAACGTGGGCTCCACCGCCAACAAGTTCGGCCTGAGCATCGACACCACCGTCGGCACATTGGCCGCATTCGCGCACCAAGGCATCATCGGAGCCGAAGCCGGCACCCAACTGCGCTCCGTGCTGCTCGCCCTGACCAACCAGACCGAAAAACAGCGGAAGGCCACCGAGGAATACGGGATAACCCTGTACGACGCGCAAGGCAACTTCGTCGGCATGAGCAGTCTCGCCGGACAGCTCAAGGAGAAGCTCGGCGGACTCACCCAGGAACAGCGCAACAGCGCCATGGCGACCATGTTCGGCAGTTACGCCATCCAAGGAGCGAACGTGCTCTACGCGGAGGGCGCGAGCGGCATCGACGAATGGACCAAGAAGGTCAGCCAATCCGGCTACGCCGCGGACCTCGCCGCCAAGAAGAACGACAACCTGAAAGGCGATCTGGAGAATCTGAGCGGCTCTTTCGAATCCCTCATGATCTCTTTGGGCGAGGGCGGTCAGGGACCATTGCGCTCCCTCGTGCAAACGCTCGACACCTTGGTGGATGCGTTCAGCCAACTGCCCGCACCAGTACAACAGGGCATAGTACTGATGACCGCGCTCGCAGGAGGCTTCACCGCCCTGCACTCCGCCATGGGGCCATTGAACGCCAGCAGCTCGCAGACGGCACGGAACTTCGGCTTGATGCTCGACCCGTTCCAGCGAGGCATCACCGCCATACCACTGCTCAAGGAAGGCGTCATCCAACTTGGCACCTCCATGCTTGGCACATCAACCAACGCCGGCACGCTTGCCAACGGACTGACACGAGGCCAGACCGCGATGAACGGCATGAAAAGCATCGGCAGCGGGCTGTTCGCCGCCTTAGGCGGACCATGGGGCATCGCCTTGACGGTCGCGGGGGCATTGCTTGTGGGGTTCGCCCAATCCGCACAGGACGCTAAAGCCAACATCAAAGAATTCTCCAGCGCAATCAACCAGTCCGGGAACGCTGTCGAAACACTCATCAAGAAAATCGCCAGCGGCGAGGACAAAACATGGGACTTCGGAGACAAGTTCGCCACCGGCTTAGGCTCTCTTGGAGAAGCACTCGACAAAGCCGGCATCGAATACAGCACGTTCGCAAAGGCCGTCAACGGATCCAAGGAAGCGCAAAAACTGTTCAACGAACAGATGAAAAACGCCGAAAACAACATGTCCATCATGCAGACAGACAGTATCCGAGACAGTTACAATAAGCTCTCCGATCAGGTCAGCAGAGCCAAGGAACAGGTCAGCAAAACCAACACGGAAGTCGCCAAAGCGAAGGACAGCGGAGACACGGCCGCCGAAGGCACCAACAACTACGCCGACAGCGCAGACAACGCCACCACAAGCGCCGAAGACCTCTCCGACGCCATTGACGATCTGGTGAAAGGCTTCCTCAGCCTGCCGGGAGTGCAGTTGTCCGCGGATCAGGCCGTCACCCAATTCAATCAGGGCATACTCGATCTTAACGAGAGCATCGCGAAGAACGGCCGAGTGCTCGATGACAACGGCAACGCTCTGGCGGGCTATGAGTCTCAGGCGTATGACAGCCAGTCCGCTCTGCAGGGCCTTGCGTCCACCGCGCAGAGCACGGCGCAGAAGATCATCGAGGAGGGTCAGGCCCACGGCGATGCCGCTGCTGCTACCCAGCAGGCGGGCGATATCCTCGAACGGGCACGTCAGGCGTACATCGACAACGCGACCGCAGCTGGCATGAGCGCCGACGCGGCCGCTGCCCAGGCCGACCGATACGGGTTGGCCCGCAGTGAGGCCGACAACCTGCGTCAGAGCATCGAGGATATGAACAGCACTGCCGCTAACCCTGTTGACGTAAAGATTACGATTACGGACGAGGCCAGCGACGTGCTGGACAAGGTGAAGGTGAAGGCCGAGAAAATCGATGACAAGACCGTGCGCATCAGCGGCGACAACACCGACCTGATGCAGAAGATCGCAGACGCCACCGGAGCCACCATCGACCCGAAAACCGGCAAACTCGATCTGGACAAGACCCAGTTCGATTATGCGATGGCCATCGCCGCAGGTGCCACCATCGACCCGAAAACCGGGTTGCTGCAGGGGGACAACAGCGACATGCTGGCCAAGGTGGCCGAAGCGAACGGCTGGACCATCGACTCGAAAACCGGCTATATCTATGCAAACGACGATCAGGCCATCGGAGTGCTCCAAGGCCTGAACAGCATGCAGATCGCGGACAAATGGTTCACCATCCATGGCAAATACGAGGATTCCTCAGGCGGCACGTATTCCAGCAGCGGTTATCGCCCGAAGGGCGCGATGGGCAACATACCAACCGGCAAGACCGGTGGCCTGTTCACCGGCTACGGGGTTTCGATGCGCGGCTACGCCACTGGCGGCCGTGTCATCGAGGGCCTGATGCCCGGTAAGGCCACCACCACGGGCGGCGACAACATCACGTTGGCGAACGCGCGCGTCAAGAGCGGCGAATTCGTGTCCAACGTGAAAAGCGTCGACTACTACGGCGCCGACCTGTACGCGGCGATGAACCGCAGGCAGGTTCCGCGTGAGAGGTTCTACAAGCCGAACCCGATGGTGCTGAGCCAGCCGGTCACGAACAACCAGACCGTCAACCAGACCATCGCACCGGTGTTCGAGCAGAAAATCGTGCGCCAGGCCGATGACCTGTATGTGGCCGGGTCGATACTGCACCGCGACGCGGTGAAAACCGTCGGAAGGCTGAGCCGAATATGAGCGATCTGTGGACTATGTACCCGCACTTCGGGGAACTCTATGCGGGCGGCACGCTGATATGCCGTTTCAACCCCGACGACTCCCGTTCCCGTGGCCTTTACGTCACCTCGAACGGGGTCGAGGGTTGGGACACGATGCCGGACGCGAAGGTGGAGCTGACGGAACGAGGCCAAGGTGACGGCGCGCACGACGTGCCCGAATCCGACCTCATCTATTCGGCTCGCACCGTCACCGTGCACTACGAGGCCATCGGACTGTCGCGCGGCGAACTGCTCTCCATCATGCGCAAGATCAACCGGCTTGCCCACCGAAACGCCCGACTCCGATTCAGCGACGGAGGGGAGGACACCTACGTGGACGGCTATCTGGCACAGATGGGCCGCAGCTCCGCATGGCACCCCACGCTGGAAAACGACCTGACACTGCATTTCGTATGCCCGCGACCCGAACGCCTCAGCTGGACTCCGCACCGCTGCCAGTTGAAGCCCACATCAGACGGTCGCGGAGGCCTGTTCTACGGCGGTGCCAGGGCGGGGCTTGTATACCCGTTGACCTACGGCAGGCAGGCGACGGACTCCCGCAATGTCGGCACGCTGCTCAACAACGGCAGTTCGCGCGCCTACCCCGTGTTCACCGTCTACGGGGGGTTCGACAGCGGTGTCATCCTGCAATTCTCCGGCGGTTCCTCGATACGGTGGACGGGTTCTGTTGGCGGAACGCCTCTGGTGTTGGACTGCCGGCTGGGCACCGCGACGATGGGAGGCCGTGATGTGAGCCGTTATCTCATGTCGCGCGGCTTCCCGACCGTGCAGTCGGGTGGGAGCCTGTCGGTGTCGTTGCATTCGGCCGGCACCGGCTACGTGGACTGCCTCGTCCGTGACACGTGGATGTGACTTCCCCATCTTTCCCCCATTCGTTTTTCCCCTATTCGTATTTTTTTGGAGGTCTGATCATGGCTACCACCGCATTGGGCATCGCACCGGATTCGAGCGGCGCGGGCGTCACGCCATTGACGCACAGGCAGATAATCCGCGCCCACTGGGCCAACACCGGCATCGTGAGCGGGTTGGACGTTTCGGGTCGAGGCGACCTGACCTACAGCGTCGGGGCCGGCATGGCCGTATGCTCCCGCGGCGACGCGGACGGATACACGGAAGCGTACTGGGCCGGAGGCCAGACCCCCGCCGTGAGCGCCACCGGAAGCCAGCCGCGCATCGACTGCATCTGGATCAGGGCCAACGACCCCACCCAGGGCGATGCCGACAACCATGTGGTCATCGGCGTCACGCAGGGCAACGCCTCCGCCACTCCGTCCGTGCCGGGCGTGCCGGCAGGCGCTACCCGCATAGGCATCCGTCTCATGCCCGCTTCCGCCACTTCCACGTCGGGCAGCACCATGTACCAGTCGGCCACCTACGCGGTTCCCTCCGGCGCTTCGCTCGGCAGGCTCGCCATCGCCCGTTCGACCGCCGACTATCCGATTCCCGAGGACAGGGATCCGGCGGGCAAGATGGTCTACCACCAGTTGCTGCGCATCGACTTCGCGGTGCCGACGAAACGTCTGGTCACCGTCGAATGGAAGGCGTCGGCCACGGTGCCCTCCGGCAGCGGCGACGACGCGAACAAGCCCATGGGCAGTTATTTCATGCAGATTCGCCTGGACGCGAAGGTCATCAACGACACGCCCACCACGAACCCGACCGTGGTCGGCCCCTGCGACGAGATTATGGCGACCCGCTACAGCGCCCCGTACACGGTTTCCTATGACGCCGAGGTCAATGCCGGAGCCCATCAGGTCGCCGTCTGGGTGGCCGGCAACGCCGATGGGCTGACCTATCCGGTCACCATCCACGGCATCCACCAGCTGCGCGTCATCGATTCCGGGGTGGCGGACTAGTGAGCTGGCGAGCCTACATCGCGGACACCATCACCGGCCAGCTCATCGCCCCCATCGACATCCCATCGTTCGCGTGGAGCATATCGGTGTCCGATTCCACGCTTTCCACCACCAAGGACAAAGGCGCCGGCGAATACGACGCCAGCGGCCTGACGCTGCCGTGGACGAGCGTGCCCGGCAGCACTCCTGCGGAACGGGTGGCCATGCTCGCGCAGGACAAGCGTTCCATCGTCCTGTTCTGGAAAACCAGCCTCGACCCGCAGGACCTCGGCACGCCCATCCTCATGGGCTCGATCAGCCCCCGCACCGACTCGTGGCAGGACACCAGCTTCACGCTCAACAGCGTGATGGAGCTGCTGGACTCGCGCATCCTTGTACGAGAGAACACGTACGGCAGGGCGGCGAACAGCACGACCAGCGACGAGTTCGCTCTGCACGGCTCGTGGCGGGGCATCGCCGCGCAGGTCGGCTACATGTGCACCGACATGAAGCCGGGAGGCCGACTGCCCATCGACTGGAACAACCGCGGCGAATCGGGAAACCATTCCATGGATTTCAAGGGCTTCGACGCGGGCAACCAGTCGTGCCGCCAGATACTCGAATCCATCGCGAACACCGAGAACGGCATCGACATGCAGTTCCGGCCGTATCTCGCGGGCAACACCGTGCGATTCTCTTTCCAGGCCGCGTCCGACGGCGACGTGCATCTGGGCCAGTCCACCGTGCATCGGCTCTACTGCCGTCGATACGGCGGCGATCTGGAGAACGTGACCATCGACCACATCGGTCCCGTGATGCGCGTCTATGCCGCAGGTGCCGGCAGCGACAAGGCTCAACTGGGCTATCTGGCCGAGGATCTGAGCCTGTGTCTGCAATCCGACCCATGGCCGTTGAGGGAGATGACCCTCTCCAACACGGACACGGACAAGGCCGAGCAGCTGGCCGCCTCAGCACGCGGGAACCTGAACGCGAACCGGCTGCCACTCATGCAGATCAAGGGCGAAGTCAACGTGAACGACCATGATTCGACCGGACTGCCCGTCAACCCTTTGGGCTCGTTCTGGCCCGGCGAACGCATGGAGATCGCGCTCGACGGCTTCCCCGGCATGAACGACGGCATCTACCAGACCCGTCTCATGCAAATGAGCGGAGACGAAACCGCACAAGTCAAGCTCACGTTCGACGTGATGACCGACCCCATCAGATAAGGAGCCGCACATGGCAGTGCATACCGAAATCGTGCCGTCCGGGGACCCCGCGCTCGGCATCGGACTGGAAGCGTTGAGGCTCGCCCGAATGCGCATGACCTCCAACGCTGGCAGCAGCTACTGGCCGATGGGCGACGGCACTGGAATACTGGCCGGCCAGCAGGCCGGTGACCAAGGGCTCGTGCTGGTGGACCAGCACGGCAACAGGATGCCGCTCATCGACACCACGGAAATCTCGCAGAAGGCCGACGACGCCATGTCCAAGGCCAACGCGGCCGTCGACGGTATGGAACAGGTGCGAGAGGACGCGGAAAACGGCGTGAAGGAGGCCAAGGACGCGGCAAGCACCGCGCAATCCACTGCCGCCTCCGCCGCGTCGAAGGCCGACAAACTCGCCACGGAATTGGATGGCACGAAGGCGATCGTAGAACGGCACACGACCAGGTTGGGCGAGGTGGAGACCAAGGTATCCAACAGTGTCGAGCACGCGGACCAGGCGCTCTCCGCGTCAACGCAGGCCATGCAGACCGCGAACTCGGTCAAGACCACCGCCGACCGGGCATACGATGACGCGCGGTCGGCGCTCACCCAGTCCTCCACGGCCGTGCAGACCGCCGGCGAGGTCAAAACCACCCTCGAAACCAACTATTTGTCGAAGAAGGATTCCGACGCAGCATACGCGAGCAAGTCGGAGCTGAAGCAGACCTCGGACGGGATCACCAGCACGGTCGAGAAGACCTATGCGACCAAGAGCGCGTTGGAGGCGTTGCGGAACATCGCGGACAACGCGGTGGAGACGTGGACCGGATCGCAGAAGCCCACCGCGTCGAGCGCGCCCGCCTCGACGTGGGCCACCGACCAGCTGCGGAAGCAGCATGCGGGCGACGTCTACTACGACCTCACGAGCGGCTACTCCTACCGTTGGGGCAGCACGGACGGGAAAACGTATGCGTGGAGCCTGATCAAGGATTCCGACATCACGAAGGCGATAGCGGACGCGGCCAAGGCCCAAAGCACCGCGAACGGCGCGCAGAAGGGCGTGGACAGGCTCGACGCGGACATCCCCGTCACCTACAGCACGAAATCGGAGCTGAGGCAGACCAGCGAGAGCCTGACCGCGAAGGTCACCGAAGCGCAGCGCGTCGGCCAGAGCGCCTTGGACAAGGCATCGACGGTCGAACAGACCGCCGACGGTTTGAAGGCCACCGTCTCGGAGCAGGCGCGGACCATCGAGGGGCAGACCACCACGATCGGCCAATTGACGGCCAAGGCCGATTCATTGACCTCGTCGCTCACGCAGACGAACCGGAACGTGAATATTGCATTGGCGAACAGTGCGGAGCTGATACGCAACCCGGAATGCAATAGCACGCTCGGCAATCCAGATGGCTGGGATGGCGGCATGACCCTATCCGCATCGGGAGCACCGGAGGGCGCTCCGGTACCGACGTACGGCAAGTTCTCCGCACGCGACACGACCACCAGTTTCCGTGTACTCAGACGCGGGCGAACCTACCGGTTCAGTGCATGGATGGCGCACGATTCCACTGCGAAGAAACCTGCAGCCCTCGGCTGCTTCTACCATGAATCTAACGGTAACGGCCGCTGGGATGCGGCGTTCAGAGTGCCGACCTCCCAGTCCGGATGGAAACAATGGTCCGGGGACCTCACGATTCCCAAAGACGCACGGGAGGACGCGATCGTATGGCTTCAGATTGCTGGCGCGTTAAACACCGCGGAGGTGACCGGCTGGTATTGCACCCTGCTGAGCATACGCGACGTCACCGAAGCCAAGAACGCGCAGGACACGGCGGATACGGCCATCAGCCGCGCCAGTACGCTGGAACAATCCCTGAACGGGTTCAAAACCACGGTCAGCCAGAACTACGAGACCAAGTCCGACAGTCTGGCGAAGCAGTCCGCGCTGGAACAGTCCCTGAACTCGTTCAAATCCACGGTCTCCAGCACGTACAGCACGAAGAACGAGCTGGATGGGCTGAGCGCGATGGCGTCGAAGACCTGGAGCTTCTGGAAGGACGCGAGCACGAGCCCGCGCAGGGACTGGGTGCGGTTGGGCACGCTCACCTCGAACGGTGACTCGTCGAGCGTGCAGATCGACGTGCTCACCGGCGACGGGTGGAACGGCGCGCCCTACCAGAACTCGCGCCTGTCGATCATGGTCAAGGACTCATGGCAGTCGTCGCCATCCACCAGCTGGGCGTTCGGCGTATCGGTGTTGCGGGAGAACTGCCAGAACGCGCAGGTCAGGGTCATGGCCCTCGCCGCCGACGAGTGCGAGATATGGTGTTACCTGCCGTGGCAGCATGGTTCCGGCCAGTACACGATCAGCGGCTCCTACAAGGCATGGTCGAACAACACGGCCAGCCAGTCCGATGCGCCCACATCTGGCACCAGTCAGGATGTAGCCTACCGGCTCAACGCGGAACAGCTCCGAAGCGACGTCGAGTCCACGTACGCGACCAAGAGCAGCGTGGAGCAGACCGCGACGAGCATTAAAAGCTCGGTGTCGGAGACGTACGCGACGAAGACCACGGTGCAGAACCTGTCGACCACGCTCACGCAAACCAAGGAAAGCCTGACCGTCAGCATCAAGCAGGCGCAGACCAGTGCGGACACGGCGAACGGGAACGCCGCCAACGCCCAATCCCGCGTCGGCTCATTGGAGGCGTGCATCAGGATGACCTCCTCCGGCGTGAGGGTAGGCCAGATAAAAAACGGGTCGTTCATCGGATACAGCGCGCTCGTGTCCACAAGCGGCAGTTTCCAGGTGATTGACGGCAATGGCAACAAGGTCTCCGAACTGGACAGCGGCGGCGTGTTCAGCTATGTCAACGGTCGAATCGCATGGACCATCAGGGAAGAAGGTGAGACCGTCACGTTTGACTCGAATGCATCACCGCTGAAGCTGGAGTCGGCGGATCTCTTTGTCCCCCGCTACCCCAAGTACTCCAGCAATAACCACCTCGCCTGTCCGGTGTCGGGTCAGTTCAAGGGCGCCACGAACGTGAACGGCGTTGCCGTCATCACGCACAATCTCGGATACATCCCCACCCTGAGCATCACCCCCGGCCCATGGGACGGCATCGGTGAACCACAAGGAAAACTGTTCCGCCCGGTCATATGGGACTGCACAACGACGACTGCCCAAATCCGATTCGTCAGAACCGACACCAACCAGTGGATCGACCGGCAGCCCGTCGCCTTCCACTGGTACGCAATCTGATTTTCGAGAGGAAACATCATGCCAGACAAGACCACGGAACCAGCCATGCAGGTCATCGACCTACGCCCACCGGATGACGGCATCCTCGCCCAAATGCTCCGACTCGGACTCCGGTTCGACCATTCCGACGACGGGTCAAGCCAGTCATGGATAGACCCGGAACGGCAATTGAGAGCCGATTTCGCCGGCGTTGATGCCGAAACCGTTGTTTTCACGGATTTACAGACCCGGCTCTGCACGGAGGTGCCCGCCGCGAATCTGCCTCGAATCTCGGACATCATCACATGGCAATCCGCCCAAGGGTCGGAGGACTGATGGATTGGGACGCGATCATAGGCGGACTCATGTCAAGTCCGCTGCTCCTGCTCGCCATGGCCGTCATCGGCAAGCTATGGCCGGACACGCTTCCCACGTTCTCCACATGGCTCTACTCCCACGTGGATCCCGGAAAACTGCCGTTCGACAGCGAGATGAACGCGCATTGGGCTCAGTCGCGCGAACTCGGTGAACGTCTCGACCGGTTCGAGGCGAACCAGCACGAGGTGCAGAAGGACACCATCAAGAACACTCTGCTGACCCTCATGTCGGATTCGACGCGAGACCACAGCGAGGCGATCCGCTACGAACTCGACAAGCTCAAGGCCATCAACGCGGACTGCTGGGTCGTCGACGCCGCCGAACAATACCTCCTCGACCGCGTGAAACGGTCGTGACCATCAAACCAAAACCCAACAGAAGGAGATCAATCATGGCAAACACCGCCAAAGCCGACCACAAGGCCACCTCGAACATGGCGAAGCTGACGCAGGAGCGAGTCAAGGCCATCGTGCTTTTGATCGTGCAGCTGTTCTCGGTCGTCCAGACCGGCCTGAGTCTGGCCGGCATCAGCCAGCTGCCATTCACCTCTGACCAGGTATCCACCGCCATCACGGGCGTGATCGCCGTCATCACCAGCATCTACGCGTGGTGGCGCAACAACAACATTACCGCCGCCGCGGTCGCCGGCCAGCGGATCACGGATCGCGTCAAGACCGGCGCGCAATCCAGCCTGACCAGCATCGACCCGGAGCTCATGCCCACCGCGATCCAGCTCGACGCGTCGGGCATCGACCCGGACGTGCTCACCCTCATGGCCGCAAACGCCGCCAACGATACCGACGCCAGTGACGTGGAGGAGTCCAAGTGAGCCGCTTCGACCAATGGGCCGCCTCCAACACGGGAGCATGGCGCGACCTCGACGGAGCCTACGGGGCGCAATGCTGGGACCTTTTCTGCGCATTGTGCGTCGACCTCATGGGTGCCAGCGTCAGCGACTGCCATACCGCGCGCTCCGGCAAATGGGCGGGCTGGGCCGGCAGCCTCTACACGGGATTCCCCACCACCGATTGGATCGGCCGGCACTTCACGCGCATCCCCGCCTCGCAGCCCGGTTTGAAGGGCGACGTCATCCTCTGGGGCGGCGACGCCAACCACCCCTGCACTCACGTGGCGATCCTCCTGGCCGACGTGAGACCGGGAGCCAGCCCGTACGTGCTCGCCCAGAACGCGGGAGCGACGATGAACGCGCGCCGCATGTGGGAGACGCCAGCCAGCCTCGGCTATCTGCGGCCGAAGGATCGCAGCTTCATCACAGGAACAACCAACAAGGAGAACAATGATATGAACGGTCTTGCATGCATCGTCCAACTTAACGACGAAAACGGCTTGCACTATTTCGACGGGAGCAGGCTCCACCCGCTCAAGGACCCGGACGACGTGGTCGCGTTGAACATGGTCGCCAAGGCGACCATCGGCCACGACCTGCCGGCCCTCAAGGTCGGCAACAACCGGGCACCGTTCGGCACGCGACTACGCGAAGCAGTCGAAGGCTAAAACGCCCACTGAAACGAAAACCGCCCCTCCCCCAGCAGCAACGCTGGACGGAGGGGCGGTTTTCGCGTATCCGCGCGATCAATTGGATGCGTTTATGACCCAAGCATGATCTCCGCTGGAGATGATCTTCACGGCATTCGATTGGTGAAAAAGAATCATGAACACATGATGGATGGAAAGAACCATATCCTGTATGACGTCATCATCCTCAAGCGTCTTGACTATAAGTCCCATGCTTCTGGCGGTGTCGATGGAAAAATGCCTGTCATGCATGCCCGAATCCGCATGGGAGGTAAGACGGCTAACGACCTCATCTACCTTTTCCGGATTCTCCGCAAACATATTTTCCTTTAGACTCTTCGAGAGAATCTCAGCCGATACCCTCAAGGCTTTCTCGCTCTCGCCGATGTAGGCGGGAGGATATTTCCCGATGATAGTGCCCCAGAGGGCGGCCATGCCCGGGTCTTTTCTTACCGATTCCACGGCCTTTTGAAACTCCTCCACGATTCCGCTTGCCGGGGTGCCGCCGAACTGGGGGTCGGTCGGGCCAATCGATGACTGACGTCCCATGTATATTTCCCGGCAGGCGCAAGCCATCATGGTTCCGCCCGACATAGCAAGCTGTGGGACAAAGGCAACCATGTCTCGACCAAAGCAACCATGCAGATAGGATATGACGGATTCGGTGGCCGCCACCGCACCACCCGGCGTGTGAAGAACCAGATCAAGTCCCTTTGACCGGTCCATGTCCTTGACGGCGTTCATGAAACCGTTCATGTCCAGATCGTTGATACCGGTGTCATCACGGTTCGGCTTCTGAAGCCAGCTGGAATAATAGCAGATCACGTTTCTGCCACGTTTTGCGGAGAACGCGGCGATGCGTTCCCGAATCATGTGATCCAGCACGGACTCCTCGCCGTTCTGTTCCCGGCTGTTCACCTCGTCCAAGGTCTCTCCCCACGATGGCATGAGTCACGCACCGATCTTGTTGGACGCGGTGGTCGGCCCTGCATCATGATTCCATGAGCAGGCTTCCCACAGACTACGAGCGGACATATGCGATGGCCGATTCCATTGCGCGTCGGGAACAATTCTCCTATAGTCATTCAGCAACTGTTTTTCGTGCTTGTCCAGTTTCTTTTCCATACGGGTTTCCTGATCCATAACCACAGTGTATCCGGCAAGTATGTAAATCGCCATAATCGCATCAACTGCCATGATAAAGAGCCGCCTGGCCTCCTCAGACTCCGAGAGTCCGATGGGACTTTCGGGTTAGGGAGCGGGTTTCAGGGGCTCAATTTTTGCCCACATTTTGCCCACATTATCCGTAAAAACAGGTTAAAAACCGTTAAAACCGGTTAAAACGAAAAAAGCCGCTCAGCCCTACTCCCGTAAGGCAAAGCGGCTATTTTCCAACCCACTCTCAGCTCAGTGCGTCCTTCAACTTGCTAAAGAATCCCTTCTTCTGACCGGTTTGCGGACGGGAAGCCTGGGAGACGTGCGTGGCATCGGAATCATGCGAGGCGGCGAACTGTTCAATCAGTCCCCGCTCGGACTCGCTGAGCTTGGTGGGAATCAGTACGTTCACATGGGCAACCAGATTGCCGCGCTCATCCTTATTGCGAATATTGGTAACGCCCAGACCCTTCAATGTCACCGTATCCTCAGGCTGGCAGCCCGCCGGAATGGATACGGTCTGCTCGCCGTCAAACGTATCAATGGACAGATCGTGTCCGAGCACGGCCCAGCTCATCGGAACCTGAATCCAGCAATGCAGGTCATCGCCGTCGCGGGTGAACTGCTTATCTGCCTTGATGCGAATATCAATGTACAAATCGCCGGCAGCGCCGCCGCCCTCACCGACTTCACCCTGGTTGGCCAAGCGCAGTCGAGCATTGTCGTTGATACCGGCCGGCACAGTGACACCCACATTACGCGTGGTGCGAACGCGGCCGTGACCCATGCAGCTCGGGCATGGATTCTGGATGATGGTGCCGTGACCCTCGCAGCGCTCACAGGGAGCGGAGGTCATCATCTGGCCGAGCATAGTGCGCACGACCTTTTGCATGAAGCCCTGTCCATGGCAGTCCGGGCAAGTGACCGGCTGGGCGCCGCCTTGTGCGCCGGAGCCACCGCACTCCTGACACAGGGAGAACGTATTGATCTTGACGTGCGCCGTGCCGCCGAATACGGCGGTTTTCAAGTCGATGGAAGCGGAAGCCAGCGCATCGCGTCCAGGCTGTGTGCGCGGCACCGGGCCCTGTGAGCCGCCACCGAATGCGGAACCAAAGAACGTGGAGAATACGTCTCCCATATCGCCGAATCCCGCGCCGGAGAAGCCGCCAGCACCGGCGTTCGGATCGTTGGGGTCAACGCCGGAATCATACATACGGCGCTTATCCGGATTGGACAGCACATCGTAGGCGTTGTTCACTTCCTTGAACTTGTCCTCGAACTCCGGTCCCGCGATATCAGGGTGATACTTACGGCTGAGCTTGCGGTACGCCTTCTTGATCTCGTCGTCGCTCGCGTTGCGGTCGATGCCCAGCGTCTCGTAATAATCTGCCACTTGTCTGTTCCTTTGTATTCGTTGGTCTGCGGGTTATTGTGCCATAGCCTGCGGTCAGTCGCCGGAGCCGCTTTCCGAGACAAAAAAAGTGAGATACCTTGCCACTGCCCTGACCGCGGCCATGGTAGCCGCATAATCCATATGGGTTGGGCCGATGGATCCCACAAAAGCAATGGGTTCGTTGGCGCTGTCCTGATCGGGCGATGTCTCGTTGCGTTCCGAATCGTTCGCTACGGGCGAAGTACTGCGTCCGTAACCGCTACTGACCACCGAGGCATGCAAGAGTTCAGGCGTGTGGCTTTCGGAGCCAATGGATACGCCTACGCCAGTGGCGCTTGGCTCTTCGCTGAGGTTGCTCATCAGTTTCATGAGCACCACTTGCTCTTCCAGCGCGTCGAAGAGCGGTGCCAGATCGGTCAGAGAACGGGAATGCGCCAGATGCGATGTGCCGGACATATACAATTCGTTGGCGCGCTCGTCCAATGCCATCGATGCGAAGGCGTCGGCCAGGGCGTCGGCCGCCTCCCGCACTGTCTCGAATCCGGTGCCGCCACCAAGGGCGCGCACGGTTTCGGATGCGGATGATAAGGACTGACCGTTGCATTGTTCATTGACTGCACTGGACAGGCGGTTGATGTCGTCGGCCGTGGGCATGGCCGAGACGGTCAGTCCGTGCTGTGCCACGCGACCGGTATCGGTGATTACCACGGCAAGTAGAGTGCTCATGGCCACTGGTACCAGCTCCACGTGGCGTAACGTCGCCTTGGATAATGAAGGCGATGCGACTATGGCAACTTGACCGGTGATTTCCGAGAGCAGTCGTGCGGAACGTTGCAGTGCGTCCTTGAGGCTGACCGAGCCGGATAGGAAACTATTGATACCGCGGCGTTGAGCTTCGCTGAGCGGCACAACCGTAGCCAGTCGATCTACAAAATAACGGTATCCCTTTTCAGTGGGTACGCGACCGGCGGACGTATGCGGCTGAATCAGGTAGCCTTCATCTTCCAATGCGGCCATATCATTGCGAATGGTGGCAGAGCTGACGCCTAAATCGCGTTCCTTGGACAATGCCGCGGAGCCTACGGGCTCTTGCGAACGAATGTAATCTTCCACCACAGCGCGCAGTACCAGCATGCGACGTGATTGCGTCATGCGCGCCTCCTTATATGTACATCTGCAGTATGCAATCTGCTCTCATTGTATTAGCACTCATTGGTTTCGAGTGCTAATGCGTTCGTTTGCGGCGAAGTGATGTGAATTGTGAACGCTAACAGAACACAAACTACCAAAACACGCCAAAATTGCACCATAACGTCGCAAACCATCGCTAGCATGGTAAGCGCAATGTGAGGGCGTCAAGCGCCCGGCACAAGCCGGATACGCGGCCCGACCAATTGGAAGGAAAGTAATCCATGACCGAATTCAAGGAGACCGAGCTCGACGAGCGCGCCATCAAGATGGCGAAGGCCCTTTCGGCTGACGCGGTGGAGAACGCCGGTTCCGGCCACCCCGGTTCCCCCGTTTCCCTGGCGCCCATCGCCTACACGCTGTACCAGCATTTCATCAAGCACGATCCGAACGATCCCAACTGGGAGGGCCGTGATCGCTTCATCCTTTCCGGTGGCCACGCCTCCCTCACCCAGTACGTCCAGCTGTACTTCTCCGGTTATGGCCTGACCCTGGACGACCTCAAGCACTTCCGCGGTGGCGCTGACACCCGTACCCCGGGTCACCCCGAGTACGGCCTGACCCCCGGTATCGAAATGACCACCGGCCCGCTGGGCCAGGGCTTCGCCTCCGCCATCGGCTTTGCCTACGGCGAGCGTTTCCAGCGTGGTCTGCTCGATCCGGAAACCCCGAAGGAAGACTCCCCGTTCTACCACAAGATCTGGGCTATCTGCGGTGAAGGCGATATCGAAGAGGGCATCTCCGGCGAAGCCGCTGCCCTTGCCGCCAACCAGAAGCTCGGCAACGTCACCGTGATCTTCGACGCCAACCGCATCCAGATCGAAGGCGACACCAACCTGGTGCTGGCCGAGGATGTGCTCAAGCGTTTCCAGGCCTACGGCTGGTACACCGACGAGTTCAGCTTCATCCAGCCCGACGGCTCCTACAAGGAGGACGTCGAGGGTCTGGCCGACGTTATCGCCAAGGCCGAGGCCGCTGCTCCGGATCAGCCGAAGCTCATCAAGGTCGACACCCTGATTGCTTGGCCGACCCCGGGCAAGACCAACGATCCGTCCTCTCACGGCTCCAAGCTGGGCGCCGAGGCCGTTGCCGGCCTCAAGGAAGTCCTCGGCTACGATCCGGCAGAGAACTTCCATGTTGACGAAGAGGCTCTGGCTCACGCCCGCAAGGTTGCTGAGCGCGGTCTCGAGGCCCACAAGGAATGGGACGAGAAGTTCGACGCATGGCGCAAGGCCAACCCGGACAAGGCTGCCCTGTACGACCGCATCAAGGCCGGCGAGCTGCCGGAAGGCTTCGACAAGGCCATCGATGACCTTGAGGCCACCTTCGAGGTCGGAAAGGGTGTCGCCACCCGTGGCGCCTCCGGCTCCGTGCTCAATGCCATCGCCGCTGTCATGCCGGAACTCTGGGGTGGCTCCGCCGACCTCGGTGGCTCCAACAAGACCGACCTCAAGGGCGCTGCCACCTTCGCTCCGGCTGAGTGCGCCACCAAGCAGTGGCCGGTCTGCAACGAGTTCGGTCGTCAGCTGCACTTCGGCGTGCGCGAGTTCACCATGGGTTGCATCACCAACGGCATCCTGCTGGGCTCCCACACCCGTCCGTTCGGCGGCACCTTCTTCATGTTCTCCGACTACGAGCGTTCCGCCGTTCGTCTGGCCGCCCTCATGGAGATCCCGAACCTGTACGTGTGGACGCACGACTCCGTCGCCGTCGGCGAGGATGGCCCGACCCACCAGCCGGTTGAGCACCTTGCTTCCTTCCGCGCTATCCCGCAGCTTGAGGTCGTTCGCCCGGCCGATGCCTTCGAGACCGCCGAAGCCTACCGCTACTTCTTCGAGAAGAAGAACACGCTGCCGGCTGCCATGGTGCTGTCCCGTCAGGGCGTCCCGGTTCTCGCCGAGACCGCTGCCAAGGCCAAGGACGGTGTCCGCAAGGGCGCTTACGTCCTGGTCGACACCGAAGGCACTCCGGATGTCATCCTGATGGCCACCGGTTCCGAAGTCCAGCTGGCCGTCAAGGCCGCCAAGACCCTCGCTGAGGAAGGCGTCAAGGCCCGCGTGGTCTCCGTGCCGTCCCTCGAATGGTTCGAGGAGCAGGACGCCGAGTACAAGGAGGCCGTGCTTCCTGCCGGTGTCAAGGCTCGCGTCTCCGTCGAGGCCGGCGTTGCCATGCCGTGGTACAAGTACCTCGGTTCCTACGGCAAGCCTGTCTCCATCGAGCAGTTCGGTCTGCAGGGCGACGGTGCTCAGAACCTCATCGACCTCGGCATCACCGCCGAGCACGTGGTGGAAGCCGCCAAGGCCTCCATCGCCGAAGTCGAAGCCGCCAAGTGATTTCATTGCCCTCCCTCACTAAGAGGGAGGGCTTAACAAGATTTGTTCCATAACGGAATATAAGGAGAAATAAATGACTGAAGCAACTCAGCGTACGTCCGACAACGGCGTTTCCATCTGGCTGGACGACCTGTCCCGCTCCCGCATCGAGTCCGGCTCCCTGCAGGACCTCATCGCCAACAAGAACGTGGTCGGTGTTACCACCAACCCGTCCATCTTCCAGAAGGCCCTGAGCCAGGTCGGTCCGTACGACGCTCAGCTCAAGGAGCTCGGCAAGGTTGACGTTGAGACCGCTGTCCGCGAGCTCACCACCACCGACGTGCGCAACGCCACCGACATCTTCCGCGAGATCGCTGAGGCTACCGACTTCGTCGACGGCCGCGTCTCCATCGAGGTCGACCCGCGTCTGGCCCATGACACCGAGAACACCGCCAAGCAGGCTGTGGAACTCTGGGAGAAGGTCAACCGCCCGAACGCCATGATCAAGATTCCGGCAACCCTCGAAGGTCTGCCGGCCATCACCGCCACCCTGGCCAAGGGCATCTCCGTCAACGTCACCCTGATCTTCTCGCTCGAGCGTTACGAGCAGGTCATCGACGCCTTCATCGAGGGCATCGCCCAGGCTGACGCCAACGGCCACGACCTGAAGCACATTGGCTCCGTCGCTTCCTTCTTCGTGTCCCGCGTGGACACCGCTGTTGACAAGCTGTTGGAAGCCAACGGCTCCGACGAAGCCAAGGCTCTGGAGGGCAAGGCTGCTGTGGCCAACGCTCGCCTGGCTTACGAGCTCTTCGAGAAGAAGTTCGCTGAGGATCCGCGTTGGGCCGACCTGGCTGCCAAGGGCGCCAAGGTTCAGCGCCCGCTGTGGGCTTCCACCGGCACCAAGAACGCTGCCTACTCCGACTGCAAGTACGTTGACGAGCTCGTTGCTAAGCACATCGTCAACACCATGCCGGAGAAGACCCTGAACGCTCTGGCCGACCACGGCAACGGCGCTCCGTCCATCGAGGGCACCTACGAGGAGTCCCACGCCGTCATCAACAAGCTGGCTGAGCTGGGCATCAACCTCAAGGACGTCACCGATAAGCTGGAGGCCGACGGTGTCGCCGCCTTCATCAAGTCCTGGGATTCCGTGCTGGCTGACGTCCAGTCCGGCATCGACCGCGTGAACGCCTGAGATTATTAGTCGATGCGCCTAGCGCATTAACTGATTAGCTCACAGAAGCCCCGACCCCAACCGGTCGGGGCTTTTTGCGTATTGGATAGGGCTTCGTCCTTCTTTTGTTACGACATATTCGGATCTTACTCACCCTGAGCGTACGGTTTTCCAGACTATTTCAGGCCTTCTCTGGAAAAATGTACGCTTACTGTCGGTCAGTGTACGTTTTTCCAGATGATGGAGAAAATAATCTAGAAAAACGTATGCTAGGGAGTGGATGACGGCATATGGATGGTGCGAAGGGACCACACTAGAGGCGAACTTGCTAGAGTGGGTAGCTGACACACAGAGAAAGAGGAGAACCTTGAACAAACTTGTCGCACGCCAACGGTTGGTCATGACCTTCACGTTCTTTTCGATGTTCTTCGGCGCGGGCAATCTAATCTTCCCACCATTCGTCGGCGCGCAAGCTGGTTCCGCAACCATGCCGGCGGCCATTGGCTTCATCGTCTCCGCGGTCGGCCTGCCGATTCTCGGCGTACTGGCGGTCACTTTCGCCGGAGGCTTCGACAAGCTCGCCGGCCGGGTCTCCCCCAAATTTGCCCTGTTCCTCGGCGTGGCGATCATGCTCACCATCGGCCCCTGTTTTGCGATTCCGCGTACGGCCACCACCTCATTCGAAATGATGGTGGCACCTTTCGTGCCGACTTCCTATGACTGGCTAGCCCAGCTTATCTACTCGCTCGTGTTCTTCTCGCTTGCCTTCTTGTTCGCCCAACATCCTGAGAAACTCTCCAAAGTGCTCGGCCGATTCATGGGACCCTTACTGCTGGTGCTTATCGCGGTTCTGTTCATCGCATGCCTGGTCCACGGCATCGGCACCCCGGCCAAACCGATGGGCGATTACTCCACAAACCAAATCGCACGCGGCTTCCTCGACGGCTACCAGACCATGGATCTGCTTGCCGCGCTTTATTTCGGCATCGTGATTTCCGCGAATATCCGCGCCCAGCAAGTCGATGATGAATCGCTAGTGCAGAAGGAAACCGCGTATGCCGGGCTCGGCACCGGCGTGCTGCTTATCGTGATTTACGGCGCCCTGAGTTATGTGGGCGTGGTGTCTGGCGCCATCGCTTCTATCGACCCGGCCAAGGACACAGGTGCCACCGTACTCACCAACCTCACCTCTTCCCTGTTCGGCACGTTCGGCACCGCGTTCCTTGGCGTCGTGTTCGTCATCGCATGCCTCAACGTATGCACCGGATTGATCTGCACCTGCGCCACCTACTTCCATACTCGATTCCAGACCGTCGCCGGACGAACGCTGAGCTACCGCACTTGGCAGATCATCTTCACCGTGTTCAGCTTCATCGTGTCCAACGCCGGGCTGAGCGCGATCATCAAAGTCTCCGTGCCGGTGTTGTCCGCGTTGTATCCGATTGCCATTGTGCTGGTGTTGCTGGCGCTTACCCATAAGAAGCTTGGCGCGCGATTCCCGCGTGTCTACTTCTGGACTGTACTGCTGGTGGGCATCGCCTCCTTCGCCACTTGCATCTCCAGCCTGGCCGCCGTCTTCGGCGGTTCCATCGGTTGGCTGGACGCGGCACTGGCCATGCTCCCCCTGCAGCAATACCAACTCGGCTGGGTTATGCCGGCCATCATTGGTCTCGCCATCGGCATCGCCGATGCTCCCCGGCGGTAGTTGCCCGGTGTGCACGGAGTTTGACGGTCGGCCAGTGATAGCGGTTGTCATGTTAGCTGTCACAGCATCACGCCTATAAAGCGGCATACAGAATTCCTGTATACTGCTGGCCTTCGCTCATCTACTATAGTCATACTGACATCATCGATAACGGCATAAGGCGGGGTGCGTCATGAACACCAGTGATAGGCAGATAATGGAAACCGACCGGAATCGCGAGCTTGGATTGATTCCGGCCATGGTGATGGCGATTATTGCGGCGCTCAGCGGTGCTGGCGTATCGTTCGCGCCACTATATGAGCGAATCTGGGGCGGCATGATGCTGCATCCGAACTGTCCGACGATTGGCAGAATGACTTATTATCTGTCTGGCCAGGCAACTGGTGATTACGGAGCCTGCGTCACTTCGCCACTGTGGTTTCTGGCGGTGACTGCGCTGAGCGTCGTTGCAATCATTTGTCTGACTGTTGCAGGAGTACAGGGCTTTGCTCGTCATCGTCTTCGCACGGTCATCTGTGTTTTTCTTGCGGCAGTGGCCGTTGCGTTCATATTGGTGCTGAGCGCGAATACCAAAATTGTAATGTTGTGGGCGATACATGCGGCAACGTGGTTGGTTTACGCCATACTTGCCGCCTATTCGCGCAACAGCACTAGTATCCAGCAGCAGCATATAGCCGATCTGACTAATCTGACGGGTTCGGATAAGTCTGCCTCCGAGCGCGGTGGTTGGACTCTGGTGACGCGGCTGCTGCTTGTGTGGCAAATTGGCGTGATGCCGGTGCTCGTCACCGAATACTCGGTGTCCGATGAGGTCAATTCCACCGGCGGTGTGACCATCGCTTGTGGACTTGGACTTGCGGCATATGCGCTGGTGCATCTCATCTCTATCGATATTCCACGAGATAACGTTGGTTCAGCACTGCCGACGATTCGCGATATACGACCTGTATCTGTGCATAAGCTGTTTCGGGTTATCAGTATCAATGCGTCTGCCGTAAGTCATGTATCGGTTCCTCTTGGCCTGTTTTGGGCAGTAATCACTTTTCTGACCTACAGTTACGGCACTGGCGGCCATACCGATTTTTGCCCCGCGCTGGCAGCAACGAACAATGCGGGACTTATTGCTTTTTGCACCGGTTCAGGACCTCTCATCGTACTAGCCGTTTTGCTGTACGTGCTGCCAATATTTTCCCTCGTCTCGGCCATCGCAACCGTTATGGCTACCACAGGCAGCATGAGCAACAGTCATAATTCGGCTAATTCAGCTGGTTTTCAGAATAAGGCCGCGATATTCTACCTGCTGTTAACAGCTGTACTGTCCGCCACTGCGTTCATCATCGCCTTCACCTTGGCATGACCCGATTCAGTTGCAGGTATTCCGGTACTTGTTAGCGGCGTTGCGGGTATAAAGGTGCAAGTTACGGCGCACAATCGGCTCTAACTTGCACCTTTATACCTGCAAACCATACGAATCAAGACCGGCCTCATTGTCATTGCAGGTATTTTGGTGCGATAAAGACCTCATGTGGAGACGGTCCCACTCGGGCTCATATTTTTATTAGTTTCGGCGTTACGCCCCCACGCTCAGTCGATGGCATCGACAATGGGATGTAGATTTGCAGAAAGACGGGGTGCATCGATGGTTACGGTGCCGTACAGTTCGTCGACATCGATATTCATATAAAGATATGCCGACGAGTGCGCATTAGTGGACTCGTCGGCATTGAAAAAATCAGCTCTGCCAGTAGTAGCTGAGGAAGTCGGAGAGCTTGTTGGTGGCATCCTTGAGCACTTCGATGCGTGGCAGGTAGACGATACGGAAGTGATCCGGCTCGTGCCAGTTGAAGCCGCCGCCTCGCGTGATGAGAATGCGCTTGTCATGCAGCAGATCGAGGGCGAACTGCTCGTCGTCATGTACGTTGAACTTCTTGATATCAATCTTCGGGAAGATATAGAACGCGGCCTTCGGCTTGACCGCGGTGATGCCCGGAATGGAGTTCAACGCGTCATAGATGTAATCACGTTGGTCATGGATACGGCCACCGGGCACGATATAGTCGTGCACGCTCTGATGGCCGCCCAGCGCGGTCTGCACAATGGACTGCGCGGGCACGTTCGAACAGATGCGCATGTTGGTGAGCATATTGATGCCCTCGATGTAATCCTTGGCGATGGCCTTGTTGCCCGACAAAATCATCCAGCCCACGCGGTAGCCGGCGATCATATGCGACTTGGACAGGCCGGAGAAGGTCACGCAAAACAGATCCGGAGCCATGGAAGCGATGGAAATATGCTCGAGCCCGTCCATAACCAGACGATCGTAGATTTCGTCGGAGAAAATCATGAGCTGGTGCTCACGCGCCAAGTCGACAATCTGCTGCAGCACTTCCTTTGGATACAGCGCACCGGTCGGATTGTTCGGATTGATGAGCACTATGGCCACGGTACGATCGGTGATCTTCTTACGCATATCGTCGATATCCGGGTACCAGTCGGACTTCTCGTCGCACAGGTAATGCACGGCGGTGCCGCCGGCGAGATTCACACAGGCGGTCCACAGCGGGTAATCCGGAGATGGCACAAGCACTTCATCGCCACTGTCGAGCAGCGCGGACATAGACAGGTTGATGAGCTCGCTGACACCATTGCCGGTGTAGATGTCTTCGATGGTGACGTTCGGAATGTTCTTGAGCTGTGCATACTGCATGATGGCCTTACGCGCGGAGAACAGGCCCTTGGAAGCCGAATAGCCTTCGGTTTCAGGCAATTGTTGCGCCATGTCGTAGACGATCTCGTCCGGCGTACGGAAGCCGAACGGTGCAGGGTTGCCAATGTTGAGCTTCAGTACGTGGGTGCCGGCCTGTTCCATGCGGGCCGCCTCATCAACCACTGGGCCGCGAACATCGTAGAGTACGTCATCAAGCTTGTGTGATTTGCCAAAGGTACGGCGGCGAGCAGCAGGAATTTCCGTTTCCGCCGACGTGGGAGCTCCGCTCGGTGTGTCAATATGGGAAGCGGGTTGTGCGTCGGAGTTCAATTTTGTTTCCGAGGATCGGCCACGAAGCCAGTTCGCATCGACATCAAGTTCGTCAGCCAGAAACAGCAGCACATCCTCTCGCGGCATGGTCTTGCCCGCAACATATTGGCTGATGTGGCTTTTGCCCATCTTGACACCGCGGCGTTCGGCGGCGTGCACCAGATCTACCTGCTTCAATTCCCTACTGTTCATCGCATTGCGCAGTCGTTCCGCAAACGCCGATACGCTCATAGTCCTATGCCTCCAACCGGAAGTTCAATTGTCTTGTTGAACAACGGTTCAAAGCATACGCCTAGTTCAATATGTGTTCAATTTTTGGCGTGTTTACAGTGTTCGAACGGCACAGCAATTATCGAAGCTGTGACTCGATCCACTGAGCGACGCCATCCTCGTTGTTAGGAGGGCAAATCTCGTCGGCGATGGACAGCACTTTTGGATTCGCGTTGGCCACGGCCACTCCTCTGCCAGATTCGCTCATCATATTGATGTCGATGAGATCGTCGCCGAAGGCCGCAGTCTGCTCAAGCGGGACATCGAGACGATCGCACAGCAAGCGCAGCGCATGCTCCTTGTTGGCCTGAGGATTCATGAGCATCCACATCACGCCTTCGCTGATGGAGATGTCGAAATCCGGCGGAATCAGCGCACGCAGTTCATTCCATTGTTCCGGTTCAGGGAAGATGGTGATTTTGTCTGCGATTCCATCAGGAACGTCATGGAAGTTCGTGTATTGGAAAGCCTGAGTCTTCCAATACACGCGCACATCGAAGTTGGTGTAGCGCACGTCGTTCATCACGATGCCGATTTTGAGGTTTGGCATACGGTCGAGCAGAAACAGGCAGACTTCGCAGGCGCGCTGTGAGGAGAAACCGATTTTAATGAGATGATTCTCGCTCTGCTGTGATGAGTCGGATGTCAGCATATCGAAATCGGAATTGGCCGGGTCGAAATCGATGAGGGCACCGTTGAGATAGATCACAGCATCAACGGGCAGTTTCTCGGCAAACTGCAGTCCGGTACTCACCGGTCGCGCGGTGGCGATGGCGAATTTCATGCCGGCGTCGTGAGCCCGAGCGATGGTGTCGATGCTGCGCTGGGTGATGAAACGATCCTCAAAGACCTCGGCGTCATGCAATAGAGTGCCGTCGAGGTCGGCGACCAACAGTTCGGGGCGAGTTGTCGTCTTGATGGTTGTGGTCACAGCAGTCCCTTGCAATGGTCTCGGACGAGTTCGGCGGAGTGATGCATTTTGGCCATTTCCTCGTTGCTTAGTTCCAGTTCCACGATTTCATTGGCACCATTGGCACGCAGTTCGGTGGGCACGCCAAGGAACACGCCATGTTCGCCGTATTCGCCGTCCAGCAGCGTAGAGACGGGGACGATGCGACGCTCATCCCACAGAATGGTCTGCACTATGCCGGCCACGGTGGAAGCAATGCCGAAGTTGGTGCCGCCCTTGGCCGCCACGATTTCGTCGCCGCGGGTACGGGTCTTTTCCTCGACTTCGGCGGTGGATACGGAGGCGAAGCGGTCTTGGTTGTCAGCCAGGAAGCGAGCGAACGGCTTGCCGCCGAGCGAGACGGTGGACCATGCGGTGAATTGGGAGTCGCCATGCTCGCCCATCACGAAGCCGCTCACATTGCGCGGATCAAGGCCGGTTTCCTCGCCGATGATGGTCTTGAGGCGTGAGGTATCGAGCGCGGTACCGGTGCCAAGCACCTGGGTGCGCGGCAGGCCGGAACGTTTCCATGCGTACCAGGCCATTACGTCGACCGGGTTGGAAACCATGACGATTACGCCGTCAAAGCCCGAGGCCATGACATTGTCGACCACTTCGCCCACGAGCCCGACGGTGAAGCCGAGCTCGGCCATACGGTTGGAATTGGCCGGCGGCTTGCGGCCCACGGTGATGACGACGATATCCGCGTCCCTGCAATCGGCATAGTCGCCGGCACGCACCTTGACGTGACGATCTTGGAACTCGCTACCATCGTCAAGGTCACGGGCCTCCCCCAAAGCTTTGGCGGCAACATGATCGATGAGCACGAGCTCATTGCACAGACCATGTGTAACGATGCTGAACGCCGTGGTCGCACCGACCTGTCCGGTGCCCACAATGACGACTTTGTTACGGTTCATAGTGACCATAGTGCACTCCTTTGCAAGCCATGAACGATGGAAAAACTACGACCCATGACCGGTATATCGGTCATAGGTCGTGAAAAGTTTACAAAATCAATCAGCCGAGGTTGAACTTGGTCATCATGTCGAGGCCGATAATCAGAGCCACCCATACGAGGGCGATGATAACGGTCCAGCGGTTCAGGTTCTTTTCGGCGACGCCAGAGGTGCCGGCATTCTGGGTCAGACCGCCACCGAACATATCGGACAGACCGCCGCCCTTGCCCTTGTGCATAAGGATGAGCAGGGTCAGCACGAAGCTGAGCAGCACGACGATGACTTGCAGCGTGATCTTAAGAGCGGTCACAGGGTACCTCCGAGTTGAATTTACTGTTGATAAGCATAGCGCACATATCGGAAAACCGGTGTATTACGACCGTGAAGATGTTGTTTTCAGCGCAAGACGGGCGATTTTGGACAATTCCTCGACATCCAAGGCAGCGCCGCCGATGAGGAACCCGTCCACATCAGGCTGGGAGATGAGTTCTGCCGCGTTCTTTGAGGTGACGGAGCCGCCGTACAGAATGCGTACGCTGTCCGACACCTTTTGACCGAACGTGGTCTTCAAATCATCGCGAATCGCGTTGGCTGCGTCCTGAGCGGATTGCGGGGTGGCGACCATGCCGGTGCCGATGGCCCAGACCGGTTCGTAGGCCACGATGAGTTTGGCAGCTTCCTCATCGGAAAGATCACGGGTGACATCACGCACCTGGCCGACTGCGAAGTCGAGCTCAATGCCCTTACGGCGTTCCTCGTAGCTTTCGCCTACGCACAGTATTGGCTGCATGCCGACGGCAAGTACGGCACGCACCTGATCGACGATATTGGCATCGTCTTCAGGATGGTATTTACGGCGCTCGGAATGTCCGACAATGACATACGAGCAGCCAAGGTGGGCCAGCATATCGGCGGATACGTCACCGGTAAAGGCGCCTTGCGTGGTCACGGATACCGACTGGGCACCATAGGTGAGGCGGAGCTTGTCGGCTTCGACAAGCACCTGCACGCTGCGCAGCGAGGTGAAGGACGGGAAAAGGGCGACCTCGCAACGCTTGAAGTCGAAATGAGCGTCGCGCAGTAGCCATACCAGCTTCTGTACAAAGTACGTGGCTTCCAGATGATCGAAGTTCATCTTCCAGTTGCCGGCTACCAAAGGAATACGCTTGGACGCCATGATTTCCCCTCTCATTATCGTTCCTTGGCTCCCCTCAGCGAGGGGAGCCGTCAGCAAAGCTGACTGAGGGGAGCCCGACATCGCCGTAACTCCCCTCAGTCTCGCTACGCGAGCCAGCTCCCCTCGAGGAGGGGAGCCAGAATAAAACTTACTCGAGCACCTTCAGACCCGGGAGCTCCTTGCCCTCGAGGAACTCGAGGGAAGCGCCACCACCGGTGGAGATGTGGGAGAAGCCGTCCTCCGGGAAGCCGAGGTTGCGCACGGCGGAAGCGGAGTCACCGCCACCGACGATGGTGAACGCACCGGCTGCGGTGGCGTCGACCAGACCCTGGGCCACGGCCTTGGTGCCGGCAGCGAACTCAGGAACCTCGAACACGCCCATCGGGCCGTTCCACACGACGGTCTTGGAGTCGACGATCTTGTCGTGGAAGAGCTTCTGGGAATCCGGGCCGATGTCCAGACCCATCTTGTCGGACGGAATGGCGTCGGCGGCAACGACCTCCGGGGCAACCGGGGTGTCACCGGCCGGGAAGCCGGCGTTCACGACGACATCGGTCGGCAGCACGAGCTCAACGCCGTTCTTCTCGGCAGTGGCGATGTAGCCCTTGACCTTCTCAAGCTGGTCCTCTTCAAGCAGGGAGGTGCCGACCTCGTAGCCCTTGGCCTTGAGGAAGGTGAACACCATGCCGCCGCCAATGACCAGACGGTTGGCCTTGTCGAGCAGGTTCTCGATGACGCCGAGCTTGTCGGAGACCTTAGAACCGCCGAGCACCACGGTGAACGGACGCTCCGGGTTCTCGGTGGCCTTGGACAGGGCCTTGACCTCCTTCTCGACCAGCAGACCTGCGGCGGCTGGCAGATCGGCGGCAACGTCGTAGTTAGAGCCCTGAGCGCGGTGGACCACGCCGAAGCCATCGGAAACGAAGGCCTCGCCGAGGGCGGCGATCTTCTTGGCGTAGGCGGTGCGCTCGGCGGCGTCCTTGGAGGTTTCCTCCGGGTTGAAGCGAACGTTCTCGAGCAGCACAACGTCGCCATCGTTCATGGCGGCGACCTTGGCCTGGGCGTCCTCACCGTAGGTGTCCTTGGCCAGCGGCACGTTGGTGCCCAGCAGCTCGCCGAGGCGGGCGGCAACCGGGGCCAGGCTCAGCTCAGGGACGACCTTGCCCTTCGGGCGGCCGAGGTGGGCCATGAGGATGACCTTGGCGCCTTCTTCGCGCAGGGTCTTGATGGTCGGCAGAGCGGCCTTGATTCGACCGTCATCGGTGATGGTGGTGCCGTCCAGCGGAACATTGAAATCAGCGCGAACCAGAACGCGCTTGCCCTTGAGATCTCCAAGGTCCTTGAGTGTCTTCATGAATATCCTTTCCTTGACGAATTTCACGTCAAAGTGGCCAATTTTTGCCACTTTGCATATTACAGGCATTCCAGAACAAAACACCGCATTCGTCTGATGACTGAATGCGGTGTTTCGTAAGTCGTTGCATATGCTGGACGATCTTGACGGTTTGCCTCTTACCGTCCTTCGGCGGCCCGGGCCTTTTCGGTTTTTTCGGCGAGCTGGAGCAGTCGACGGATACGGCCTGCGATTGCATCCTTGGTGATCTGCGGTTCGGCAATCTTGCCGAGCTCCTCGAGGCTCTTGTCCACGTGGTCGATGCGCAGCTGGCCGGCCTGACGAAGATTGTCTGGAATGTTGTCGCCCAGCACCTCGAAGGCATGCTGCACCTTCTCGCTGGCCTCGGCGGCGGCTTTGGCGGACCTGCGCATATTGGCATCATCGAAGTTGGCCAGACGATTGGCCTTGCCGCGGGCTTCGCCGTCGGAACGTTTGCCGGTCCATTCGCGGGCGGAACGGGTGGCACCCATGAGCTTGAGCATGCGCTCGATGGCGTCGGGATCTTTGAGCGTCACGCGTTCGGAACTGCGCAGGGTGCGATGCTTGGCCTGAATGCCGAGACGACGGGCCACGCCGCACAGGGCCATGGCGGCCTCTTCGGTGGGGCAGGCGATTTCCAGGAAGCTTGCTTTACCGGGGTCGGACAGGAAGCCACGGGCCATGAAAGCGCCACGCCATGCGGCCTTGATCTGGGCGATGGAGCCGTTGACCACTTCGGCGGGAAGTCCGCGCACCTGCTGCTTGCGGCGGTCGACCAGACCGGTCTGCAGCGCAAGAGCCACCACGTTGCGGGTGACAAGCACCACATAGGTTTCCACCGGACCATTCGGAGTCTGGCGGGTCAGGTGATTGACCTCTGCCTCATGACCGAATACGTTCTTCAGGGTGTTTTGAAGCCACTCGGCTGCATCCAATGAGGTAAATACGGCTTGAATCACATACGCGTTTTGCACAGGACGCAAACCACCGCCAAAACGAATCATGGCCGCTGCTTGGGCCTTGATCGCGGCAGGCGAGTCACCTTCAAAGGCAGCCAACTCGCTTTTAACATCGTCCAGAAGAGCCAAAGATCCAACCTCCTACAGTCCCGTTCTTCTCAATGCCTTAGGCGCCTCGGCCATCAAGCAGTCGGAAGCCATCGGCTTTCTGTGATACCTAATCTGGTGGACAACCGAACCCGTTTGATATATATTTTGGGCTTTGTTTTCTCGCAGTGTGGTCACTCAGGATGAGCGTCGATGGTGTTGTTCCCGTGCCGAAACGGTGACGTTCAGGCCGTGTGCGCGTAATCGGCGAGCCAGTTCTTCGCTCATCGCGACCGATCGATGCTGGCCTCCGGTGCAACCTATGGCAATGGTCACAAAGTGCTTGTCTTCCTGGGCATATCCTTCGATGGCCGTTTCAATGGCGCGTTCATAGGAATCAAGGAATTCCTTGGCGCCTTTGCTGGACAGCACATAGTCGGCGACGGGTTTGTCGGCTCCGGTAAGCTCGCGCAGGCTGGGCACCCAGAATGGATTGGGCAGGAACCGGACATCGGCCACGAAATCGGCATCTATAGGCATGCCGTATTTGAATCCGAAGCTGAAGATGTGCACGGCCACGGTGGTGGGCCCGGATCCCAACATTGTCTCGTAGAGCTTGGTGGACAGCTGATGGATGCTCAAGGAACTGGTGTCGATGACCCAATCGGCCCGCTCTTTGAGGTTTTCCAGTAGATGGCGTTCCTCGAGAATGCCATCGATAAGACGGTTGCCGTGCTGCAATGGGTGCGGGCGGCGGACGGATTCGTATCGTTTGATAAGTACGTCGTTGCTGGCATCAAGGAAAAGGATGCGGGTTTTGACACCGAGATCATCCAAGTGGCCGAGCACGGCTGCCAGATCGTCAAAGTAGCTGCGGGAACGTACGTCGATGACTGCGGCGAGCTTATGAACGCCGCTGTCTGACCCGGAGGTCGTCATCATATCGACAAGAGGAACCAGCAATTTAGGCGGCAGGTTGTCGACTACGTACCAGCCCATATCCTCCACCGAATCGGCGGCACGGGAACGGCCTGCGCCGGACATGCCGGTGATGAGCAATACCTCGAATGCGTCAGCCGGATTGGGCTGATTATCCGCAGCGGCGGAATCGGAATGGGTGTCGACCTGATTTCCCGAATCGTGGATGGAAGATGGCTGACTCATCACAATGCCTCCTCGAGCGCGTTGCGCATCGCGATTTCCAGATGATCGTCCTCGGTGGTGGTGCCTTGCAACCGCTTGTCGGCGTCACTGGGCGGATCGTCGTCCCATATGCCGGTCATCAGCAGCACTTGGATAAGTGCCTGATACAGCAGCATTTCCTCGCCGCCAATGGCGCGGCCACCGTGGGCCCGCCATGCTTGCATGAGTCTGGTGGGACGTGGATTGTATACCACGTCCAGCAACAGGCCAGAATACGGTTCCGCGTGCGATTCGCTGTCTGTGTTGATGACATTCGCGATGCCGTTTGCCGCCAAACCGGGAATGGTATTGATGACATAGGTGGCGGTGCGTGCGGCGTTGAGCAGGGCCGACGTGTCGCTCAGTTCGATTTCGTCGTACGGGTTATGCGTGTTGATGAATTTTTCGGCCACGGGCTTCAATCCGGCGTTCCTACCGGGATGCCGTGCGGCGACGGTGATATGGCCGATCTCCGGCATCATGCAGCACGCAGCCAATGCCGAGGTGGCGGTGTTGCCGTTGCCGATGATGAGGGCCGTGCCGGCGCGATCGCCCGCATGATGGTTGCCGAGCTCCCGGTTGATATGGTCGAAGGCGAGTTGGATGCCGATGACATCGGTGTTGTACAGTTTGATGGCCGGCTTTCCGTGAGGCCAGGCCGGATCATCGGTGATGTCATTCCAGTCGAACACCGCGGTGTTGGCCACCCTGAGCTCCTTGGCCCACAGGTTCTCCGGGGTGCCGTACGGCTGGATGGTGCGTTTCAGTGGCATGGTCAGGCTCAGACCGGCCCAAGTGGAGTCAAGACCTTTGAGGAAAGCATCAAGGTCATCCTCCCCCACCTCGTGCTTGTCATACAGCCAATCATTGAGATTCAGCGACCGGTAGGCTGCGTTATGCAGTACCGGAGACAGAGAATGCGCAATCGGTTTGCCAAGTACTGCGCAGCGATGGTTGGCCATATCCCCTCCTTGAATATCTTCTCCTATGCTAGCCGACATCTTGTCGTGGTGTGGTCACGCTACGCAATTCGTAATCGAAAATTCATGCCGAGTGACGGCACTGGCTCCGGGAAGGAGATTATCGCGACTGTGTATGGGAAACTGTCATGGGCTGTTGCCGCACTGGCTCCCCTCAGAAGGGGAGCTGTCACGAAGTGACTGAGGGGAGGTCCCGAAGAGAATCAGTTGAGTCTACCTACTCGTCATGCAACGCGGCATACAACGCCTCGGCCTTGGCGTGGCCAACACCTTTGACCTGCTCGAAGTCCTCGATGCTGGCCGCACGCATGGCTTTGACCGAACCGAAATGATTGAGCAGCCGTTTTTGATAGCTCTCGCCAATACCCGGAATCTCATCGAGCGCACTGCGCAGTGCACCATTGCGGCGCTGCTGGCGATGGTAGGTGATTGCGAATCGATGCGATTCGTCACGTACGCGCTGCAGCAGGTACATGCCTTCGGACTGGCGTTTGAGGATGATCGGATAGTCATCATCCGGCACCCATACCTCTTCGAGGCGTTTGGCCAAGCCACAGACGGCCACATCATCCACGCCGCAATCCTTGAGAGCCTTGGCCGCGGCCATGACCTGCGGTTTGCCGCCATCGACCACCACGAGATTCGGCTTGTATGCAAAGTGATGACGATTCGTGTTCTGCTGGACCACTTCAGACGAATCGGCAAATGATGAGGCATCGGTAATTGCTGCCGGCGTCGTACTGCTGGTGCCATTTGCATCGGATACGGATTGTTCCTGCTGTTGCTCAGCCTTGGCCGCGCGCTGCTCCGCGTCGATGCTCTCGCCGGAATCCCCGGCGATATTACCATGCTTGAAACGTCGCGTCAGCGTCTCGTAGAGCGCGGAGAGATCGTCCACTGCTCCTTGCCCGTCCTTGCCGCGAATGGAAAAACGACGGTATTCGGATTTCTTGGCGATGGCGTCCTCGAACACCACCATGGAAGCCACCTGGAAGGCGCCACCCACGGTGTTCGAAATGTCGTAGCATTCGATGCGTAACGGCGCCTGGTTCAGGCCCAGGGCCTTGGCCACGTCATTCATGGCCTGGGTGCGTGCGCCCATATCCGAAATACGGCTCATCTTGCTGCGCTGCAACGCCTGGTTGGCGTTCTCGTTGGCGCGATCCATGAGCTGCTTCTTGTCGCCTCGGGAGGCCACGCGAATGGTCACCGCTCCCCCGCGCTGGTCGGTCAGCCAGCTTTCGAGTTCCGCACGCCGGGAGGGTTCGATCGGCACGATGATTTCGCGCGGCACAGGCGCAATGGGAGCCAGCAGATCCACGCGGCCGGTGGTTTCCTGACGGGTATTGCGTTCGCGGGTGGCCTGGGCGCGAGCAATCGCGTCCGTGGCCGTAAGGGTCTGCGTGGAGCCGATGGCTTCGCGACTGGTGGAGATGGTCGCAGCGCCACCCCCAGTCACGCTTCGCGTGCCAGCCCCCGCCAGCGGGAGCACGGCTGCATTTTCGCCCCCGCTAGCAGGGGCTGTCGGCGCAGCCGACTGGGGGTGGTCATTCCCTGCCTCATCCGAATACACCTGCACCAGAAGATCCGCCATCAAGTCAGTATCAGCGATGTCCTCGACCCGTTCGACGCTCCAGTTGCGTTCGCCGCGAATCGAGCCGGCACGCACATAGAAGGCGTGCACGGAGGCTTCCAATTCGTCGCTGGCAAAGCCAAACACGTCGGCGTCCACGTCCTGATCGAAGACGACGGCGTTCTGCTGCACCACGGTCTCCAGCATCTGAATCTGATCGCGCAGACGGGCCGCCTTCTCGAATTCAAGCTCGGCGCTGGCCTCTTTCATGTCGCGGGTCAACTGCGCGATATACGGCCGTCCAAGGCGTCCGGTCATGACGCCAACAAGTTGTTCGCACAGCCGTCGATGTTCGTCCGCTTCAATCTGATTCACGCAGGGAGCCGAGCATTTGCCGATAGAGGCCAGCAGGCAAGGCCGGCCGGTCAGCTGAGCTTTATGAAATACATTCGTGGTGCAGGTACGTACCGGAAAGGTGCGCAGCAGCCGATCGAGGCTGTGCCTCAGCTCCCACACCTTGGCGTATGGGCCGAAGTAACGAGTATCGCGGCGTTTGCGCGACCGCGTGACCCACACGCGGGGAACCTGCTCCCCCGTGCTGACCGCCAGATACGGATAGGTCTTGTCGTCGCGGAACTGCACGTTGAACCGCGGATCGAACTCCTTGATCCACGTGTACTCAAGCGTCAACGATTCCAACTCAGTGGCAACAACCGTCCACTCCAGACTGCGTGCCGTAAGCACCATGGTCTGTGTGCGCGGATGCAGCAGATACAGTGGCTGGAAATAATTGGTAAGCCTATTGCGCAGGTTCTTGGCCTTGCCTACATAAATGACGCGCCCTTCCCCATCGCGCCACTTATACACACCAGGCTTGGCCGGAATGTCCGAAGTCTTAGGCCGAAACAGATCACGAGAATCCCCCAGCAAAGGCGCCCCATTCGCATTCACCTTCGCCGTAGCTGCGCTTTCTTCGGCTCCTGCACTAGAGCTTTCCGGCATCAACGCCGCCGCAGTCTTGCGCCACTCGTCCGGACTATGCCGCTCGATATCGTTCGTCATAATCCTCCTCTCGCAAGTAGCAGCAGATAATTGATTCAGGATTGGGTGGGCTGGGGTGTGCGTCGCTGGACCGTAAAGACTTGGCCTGAGCAGCCCGGAGCGTGTCCAGCGACGCGCACCCCAGCCCACCCAAGGTCAGCCGTAATTGAAAGGCTATAGCATCGGTTTCAGGAACTTGCCGGTCCAGGATTCGTCGCATTCGGCAACCTGCTCAGGAGTGCCCTGCGTAACGATGGTGCCGCCGCCGTCACCGCCTTCCGGACCAAGATCAATCAACCAATCGGCCTCCTTGATCACGTCCAGATTATGTTCGATGACAATAACCGTATTACCCTTGTCCACTAGGGATTGCAGCACTTTGAGCAGCTTGTTTACATCTTCGAAGTGCAGACCGGTGGTCGGCTCGTCGAGGATGTACACGGTCTTGCCGTCGGAACGGCGTTGCAGTTCGGTGGCGAGTTTGACGCGCTGCGATTCACCGCCGGACAGGGTGGGCGCGGGCTGGCCGAGCCGGATGTATCCGAGGCCGACGTCCACCAAGGTCTTCAGATATCGGGAAATGCCGGTGTAGGCCTTGAAGAAGTTGGCTGCCTCTTCGATGGGCATATCGAGGATATCGGAAACGGTTTTGCCGTTGTACGTGACTTCGAGGGTTTCACGGTTGTATCGTTTGCCGTGGCAGGTCTCGCATTCCACGTAGACGTCCGGCAGGAAGTTCATTTCGATCTTCAGCGTGCCGTCGCCGTGGCAGGCTTCACAGCGGCCTCCCTTGACGTTGAAGCTGAATCGGCCGGGGCCGTAGCCGCGCACCTGTGCTTCGGGGGTTTTGGCGAAGAGTGCACGAATCTTGTCCCACACGCCGGTATAGGTGGCTGGGTTGGAGCGTGGAGTGCGGCCGATCGGGTTCTGATCGACGTGGATCACTTTGCGCACTTGGTCGACGCCTTCGACGCGCGTATGCTTGCCGGGCACGATGCGTGCGCCGTTGAGCTTGTCGGCGAGCACCGGGTAGAGGATCGAGTTGACAAGCGAGGATTTGCCGGAGCCGGAGACACCGGTGACCACGGTGAGCACGCCGAGCGGGAAGCTCACGTCGATGTTCTTGAGGTTGTTCTCACGTGCGCCTACGACCTTGAGCATCTGGGTCTTGCGCACCTTGCGGCGCTTGGCGGGCACGGCGATTTCGCGACGGTGGGCGATGTAGTCGCCGGTGATGGAACGCTTCGCCTCGATGAGGTGCTTGGCGGGGCCGGAGTAGATGACTTCGCCGCCGTGTTCGCCGGCTCCGGGGCCGATGTCGACCAGCCAGTCGGCCTGACGAATGGTGTCCTCATCGTGTTCGACCACAATCAGCGTATTGCCAAGGTCGCGCAGATGGTGCAGGGTTTCGATGAGTCGTTCGTTGTCGCGCTGGTGCAGGCCGATGGAAGGCTCGTCGAGCACGTACATGACGCCGACCAGACCGGAGCCGATCTGCGTGGCGAGTCGGATGCGCTGCGCTTCACCGCCGGACAAGGTGGCTGCCGCGCGTGAAAGGGTCAGGTAGTCGAGTCCGACGTCATTGAGGAAGCCGAGGCGCGCCTTGATCTCTTTCAGGACCTCGCCAGCGATCATCTGTGCCGAGCCTTCGAGTTTGAGCCCGTTGACCCAGGCGAGTTCACGCACTACGGGCATATCGCACACGTCGAAGATGGATTTGCCATCCACGGTGACCGCGAGCACTTCGGGCTTCAGGCGGCGGCCTTGGCAGACCTGGCAAGGTACCTCGCGCATGTAGGACTCGTAGTATTCACGCATGGACTGCGAGTCGGTTTCGTCGTGGCGGCGCATCAGCGTGCGCACCACGCCCTCAAAGCCGGTGGAGTATTCGCGCAGGCGACCCCAACGGTTGCGGTAGGAGACGTTGACTTTGAAGTCATGGCCGTAGAGGATGTCGTGCTTGACGTCGGCCGGCAGATCCTTCCACGGGGTCTTCATAGAGAAGCCCATTTCCTTGGCCAGACCTTCAAGGATGTGGCCGTAGTACTGGGAGGTCATCTTGGTGCCGCTCCACGGCTCAATGACACCGTCGGCCAGGGATTTATCCGGGTCGGAGATCACGAGCTCCGGGTCGATTTCGAGTTTGAAGCCGAGACCGGTGCAGGCCGGGCAAGCGCCGTAGGGGGCGTTGAAGGAGAACGTGCGCGGTTCGACCTCATCGAGTTCGAGCACATGACCATTCGGACAGCTGCGGTGTTCGGAGAACGGGCGGCGGCGCGCGGGGCTGCCTTCCTCCTCGTCCACGAAGTCGATGACGATGCTGCCGTTGGCGAGCTTCAGCGCGGTTTCCACCGAGTCGGTCAGGCGCTGGCGGATGCCGTCCTTGACCACAAGTCGGTCGACCACCACTTCGATGGTGTGCTTCTTCTGCTTGGTGAGTTTGATGTCGTCGGACAGCTGCTTCATTTCGCCGTCGATGAGCGCGCGGGCATAACCGTCGGAGCGCAGCAGTTCAAGCATATCCACGAACTCGCCCTTGCGGCCCTTGACCACGGGAGCGAGAATCTGGAATCGCGTGCGTTCCGGGTAATCGAGCAGGGTGTCGACGATTTGCTGCGGGGTCTGGGATGCGACCGGCTCGCCGCATTCAGGGCAGTGCGGAATACCGGTGCGGGCGAATAGCAGTCGTAGGTAATCGTAGATTTCGGTGATGGTGCCGACGGTCGAACGCGGGTTGCGGTTGGTGGTCTTCTGATCGATGGAGACGGCTGGGCTCAGGCCTTCGATGAAGTCGACATCGGGCTTGTCCATCTGGCCTAGGAACTGGCGGGCGTAGGCGGACAGGGATTCGACGTACCGGCGCTGGCCTTCGGCGAACAAGGTGTCGAACGCGAGCGATGATTTGCCGGAACCGGACAGGCCGGTGAACACGACCATGCGGTTACGCGGAATCGCAAGATCCACGTTCTTCAGGTTGTGCTCTCGTGCGCCCTGAATGGTGATCTTGAGGTCGTTTGGGATGTGCGAGATGTCCGCTACCAGCGAACCGTCATGCTTGACGAGCGGCGCTTTTTTGATTTCGCGGCTCAGGAATGAGTCGCTGGTCATCACCTTTTCCACGATGACTTCGCCGTTCTTGCCCTTGTCGGTTTTCGCGCCCGCTCCGCCAGTTGCGCGCTTTGTGCCAGTCTGCGCTGCCGCCACAATCCCCGCCTTCCGTCTCGCTGTTTTCCACGTGCATCACACCGCACGTATCAAAGCCTGCCCCAAGAATACCCGAACACACGACCAAATTCGAACACATGTTCGATGGGTGTGTCCGGCGCGGCAGATGGCACAAAACGGAACATGGTGGTAGTAGTGGGATAAGCATCAGTACGTATATACGAGGAGAATGCCATGATCAATGAGGAATACAAGGCCATGCTTGGCGGCAAGTCCGTGATTCGCGAGCTGAGCGAGTATGCCACGAGCCGCGGTGCCGAAATCGGCTACCAGAATGTGTTCGATTACAGCCTTGGCAATCCCTCCGTACCGGCCCCGAAATCCTTCGCCGACGCCATGATTGACCTCTATGAGAACGGCGACCCGGTGGCCATCCACGGCTACTCCCCCTCGCTCGGCATCCCGTCCTTCAAAGAGACGGTCGCTGAGAACCTCAACGAACGTTTCGGCATGGCATACACCGGCAACCACATCTTCCCGACCACGGGCGCGGCGGGCGCGCTGTCCCACGCGATGCGCGCGGTGACCAAGCCAGGCGACGAGATCATCACCTTCGCCCCCTACTTCCCCGAATACCGGCCGTATGTCAAGGGCACCGGCGCCAAGCTGACCATCGTGCCGGCCGACACCGAGAACTTCCAGATCAACTTCGAGGCGTTCGAGGCCGCGCTCAACCCGAACGTGCAGGCCGTGCTCATCAACACCCCGAACAACCCGTCCGGCGCGGTGTATTCGGCGGACACGCTCAAGCGCCTGGCCGCGATCCTGACCGCCAAGCAGACCGAATACGGCCACGACATCTTCCTGATCAGCGACGAACCGTACCGTGAGATTCTGTTCGACGGCGGTACCCAGCCCTATCCGGCCAGCTTCTACGCGAACACGCTAACCTGCTACTCCTGGTCGAAGTCACTGAGCCTGCCGGGCGAGCGCATCGGCTACGTGGCCGTTAACCCGGACGCGACCGACGCCGATCTGCTGGTGCCGATGATGGGCCAGATCTCGCGCGGCACCGGCCACAACTGCCCGCCGAGCTCGATTCAGCTGGGCGTGGCCAAGGTCATCGACCAGACCGCCGACCTCAACGTCTACGAGACGAACATGAACCTGCTCTACGATGCGCTGACCGGCATCGGCTTCGACGTGGTGCGCCCCAGCGGTACGTTCTACATCTTCCCCAAGGCGCTCGAGGACGACGCCGTGGCGGTCTGCATGAAAGCCAAAGGATACGACTTGATCCTCGTGCCGTCCGACAGCTTCGGCGTGCCCGGCTACTTCCGCATGGCCTACTGCATCGACACCGAGAAGGTCAAGCGTTCGATCCCCGTGTTCGAGAAGTTCGCCCACGAGGTGTATGGGCTCTGAGGGCTCAGACCGTTAGTTTCTTGAATCGTCCAGTGTCTTGAAGATGCCGGACGATTTTGTTATTCCGCGTGCATTATGGACACGAATGATTGAAGTCACTAATAACTTCGTGAAAAGGTATTGCCTTTGCGTGGAATCATCGTTAGATTGGCGAGAGAAAAATCTGTCAATCATATAAAACGGAAAACATTGTGACCGCACCGAACACGCCCGCCGAACGCTCGGTCCGCGCGCAAAGCTGTATATGTTGCTGGTGGCGAACCTCATGTTGTTCTTTCATGTGGGGCTTGCCACGCAAATCGTCATGGTCGTACTGTTTCTATTGCCGTTGCTGGCGGCCGCCCGCTGGCGTACTGCGCTGAATTTCGGCGTGACCTACGCTGTGCTTACCGCTCTGGGATTGCTTGACCCCGATACTTTGGGCCTGCCGTGGCTGCATGTGGTCTCCGCTCTGGCCGTGGGTGTCACGATGATGCTACCTTGCTTCATTACCGGCGCGTATGCGTTCACCACCACGTCCGCCAGGCGCGATGCGGCGCATGCACGTGCCTGAAGCTGTGGTGATTCCCTGCGTGGTGGTCATTCGCTTCTTCCCTACCATCGCTGAGGATTACCGGCAGATCTGCAATGCGATGGCCTTGCGAGGCATCGCCTCCGGTGGCTGGGGTATTGTGCGCCACCCAGCACAGTCATTGGAATACATTCTGATTCCACTGCTGATGAATGCCACCAATGTGGCGCAGGATTTGTCGGTGGCGGCGCTGACCAAAGGGCTCGGACGTGAGGGCGAGCACACTTCGCACACGAAAATTCGCATGACCGTGATTGATTGGCTGGTCATGATTGTGGTCACCGTGCCGCTCGCTCTGGATATTGCGTGGGGGATGTGATGGGAGATAAGCAGCCTCAGTCGAATGCAACGGCTTTCGCGGGAACCATCGCTTCTCGCGATATCTCCTTTACCTACGACCATGCCACGGAACCGGCATTGCGCGACGTCACGTTGACCATTCCTGAAGGCGAGTGCATTGTGCTGTGCGGGGCGAGCGGTTGCGGCAAGACCAGCTAGCTATACGCGCGTGGTCAACGGACTTATCCCCTCGTTTTCCCATGGCGTGTTTGCCGGCCGCCAGACCACGTGTGGAATGGACGTGGAGACCGTGCCAATCGACCGGCCCACCCCGCTGTTCGGCAGCGTATTCCAAAACCCGAAAACCCGGTACTTCAACGCGAACGTCACCGATGAACTTGCTTCCCTGTCGAAAACATGGGACTTCCAGCTGAAGAGATTAATCGCCGTATCACGGCTGTGACCGAGCGCTTCGGTATCAAGCACTTGCTGAATCGCAGCATTTTTCACCTGTCCGGCGGACAGAAGCAGCGGGTCATCATTGGTTCGGCTTTGATGTGCGGCGGTCTGCTCAGCCACCTGCACTTCCAGTACGCCAATGACTCGCACACGCTCGTCTCCACGGACGAGGCCACCGGCACCGAAACCCTGCGCAACCCACGCTGGTACGCCACCATGTGCGCTAATGAGGGAACCGCCGAGGACCGCTGCGCCATCATCCGAGCCCTGCATCACTTGCAGTAAATAGCAGAAGAGCCACCGGGCGCCTATACGAGGTTCCGGTGGCTCTTGGCTGATTATTTTGACAGTCAGCTGTTGCGATTGATTTCGATGTCGGTGATGGTGAGGTTGGCCTCGTTGATCAGGTTGAAGAGGATGACTTCAGCCAGTGGACCGGGCTGCATGAAGGTGTGCTGCTTGTCTTCGGAAACGTAATCGTGGCTGTCGCGGTAGAAGGCGGTGTCGATGCCACCTGGATAGATGGCGACCACTTTGACGCTGGTGCCCTTGTATGCGGCCTGCAGACTCTTGGTGTAGCCCTTCTCGCCCCATTTGGTGGCGCAATATACGCTCTCGTTCGCATTGCCACGTGTGGCGGCAGTACTCATGATCTGGGCGATTTTCACGTCGCGTTCGCCGCAGACCTTGAGGGTTTCCACGGTCCACAGGATCATGCCTTTAAGACCCTTGAGGCATTTGTCGATGTCGGCGGCTTCGTAAGCGGTGGGTACTTTGAACGAGGGCTGACCGGCGTTGTTGATAAGCAGGTCGATGTGGCCAAGTGAGGCGATATCCGCCACGGATTCCTTGACGAACGCTTCATCCGTGATGTCGCCGATGTAGGCACGGTAGGAATCAGCGGGCCATTGTACGGTGAGCTCGGCCTGGCGTTCGGCGTTGAAATCGATGCCGGCTACGAGCCAGCCTTTGTCGATGAGCTGGCTGGCTAGTTCGTAGCCGAGGCCCAAGGCACTACCGGTGACGATGGCGATGTTCTTGCCTGTTGTGGTGGCCATGGCAGGTGACTCCTTTGCTTTTCGTTAGGTCACTCCCCTCAGCGAGGGAGCCAAGATGGGACTATTCTTCGGCAACCAGATCCAAATAACTATCATTCCAGAGGTCCTCGTCGCCGTCAGGCATGAGCAGCACGCGCTCGGGGTTCAAAGCCTCGACGGCGCCCTCATCGTGGGTGACGAGCACGATTGCTCCCTCGTACTTGGCGATGGCCTTCAAGATCTCCTCGCGGGAGGCCGGATCAAGGTTGTTGGTGGGCTCGTCGAGTAGCAGCACGTTGGCGCGCGAGGTGACCAGCGTGGCCAAGGCCAGACGGGTCTTCTCACCGCCGGATAGCACATGAGCCGGCTTCATCGCGTCATCGCCGGAGAACAGGAACGAGCCGAGAATAGAACGGGCCTGTGTGTTGTCGAGCTCGGGAGCCACGTGTTGCAGGTTCTCTAATACAGTGGCGTTCAGATCCAACGTATCGTGCTCCTGCGCAAAGTAGCCGATTTTGCAGCCGTGACCGTATTCCACAGAACCGGTGTCCGGTTCCTCGATGTGGGCCAGTAGACGCAGCGTAGTGGTCTTACCGGCGCCGTTGTAGCCGAGAATCACCACACGTGAGCCCTTGTCGATAGCCAGATTCACGCCGGCGAACACGATATTGGAACCATACGCCTTGGAAATATCCTTGGCCATAATCGGCGTACGACCGCACGGTGCTGGCTCGGGGAAGCGAATATCCGCCACCTTCTCGGCCTTTTGCGCCTCCGAGGTGTTCTCCAGCAGTTTCTCGGCGCGGCGCATCATGTTCTGCGCGGCCACCGCCTTGGAGGCCTTGGCATGCAGACGAATGCCTTGCTTCATCAAGCGTTCGGCCTTCTTCTCCGCCACTTCACGCTCACGGCGGCGACGCTCCTCATCAACCACGCGCTGGTGCAGATAGGCCTTCCAGCTCAGTGAATACATGTCGATCTGGCCGAGTTGCGCGTCCAGATGCCACACCTTGTTCACCACTTCATCCAGCAATTCCGTGGAGTGGGAGATGACCAGGAAGCCGCCCTCGTACTTCTTCAGGTAGCCGCGCAGCCATTCGATGGAGTCCGCGTCCAAATGGTTGGTGGGCTCGTCGAGAATCAACGTATCGGCGTCGGAGAACAGGATTCGCGCCAGTTCGATACGACGGCGCTGACCGCCGGACAGGGTGCCAAGTTGCTGTTCCATGACCTCCTGCGGTAAGCCAAGCGAAGTCGCCATGGAAATCGCCTCGGACTGTGCCGCATAGCCACCGGCCTTGTCGAAGTCCTGCATGGCCTTGTCGTAACGGTTCATGGCCTTGGTCATCACGTCCGGATCCGGGTCGGTCATTTCCTTCTCGGCCTTGCGGATACGGTTGATGATGGTGGCGATGTCACGCGCGCTCATCATGCGGTCGAGCGCAGTCTGCGTGGGATCGGAAGCGTGCGTGTCCTGAGGCAGGTAGCCAAGCTTGCCGGAAACACGTACTTTGCCGGCGGTCGGCAGCATGTCGCCGGTGATCACACGGGTCAGCGTGGTCTTGCCGGCACCGTTGCGGCCCACCAGACCAATCTTGTCTCCCTTGGCCACATGGAAATTGGTGGGATGGAGCAGGGTGCGCGCGCCGATCTGAATCTCCAGACCCTGTGCCTCGATCGCCATGCTTCACCTGCTGCTTTCCGTATAGAGTCCTGTTAAACCAACAGACCATAGTAACGGAAGCCATGAAGAAGGTGGACGACAGCATGAATGTTCATGTTTGCTATCGGCGTGACTCGGCAAACGGGCTAAAATCAATGGTGTTCGTTCGTAAGCACCGCAAAGGGGTCTGCCATGGAATACGCCGATGACGTCGATCGCCGTGAACTGTTATTGCATAGTGCCTATGACTCCGGCACGGTGCGGGATATGGAACGTCCGCTGCTGGATAAGGGCGTGCCGCTGATGCGCATGGCCGCACAGGCCACAGCCCATATTGCTGCCGGCATGCTGGATGACGAGGATCTGGCGCTCGAGGATACTTCCATCGTGCTGCTTGCCGGGGCCGGCGACAATGGCGGCGATGGGCTGTTCGCCGCCGCCGCTCTGGCGCAGGAGGGGGCCAAGGTTACTGCAATAGCCGTGGGCAAGTCGTTGCATGAGGCCGGATTCGCCGCATTCGTTCGCGCTGGCGGCAAAGTCTTGGTACTTGACCCGGCCGCCGAAATTCCCGGCTGTTCGTCCGGCTTCTCCGCTGGCGAGGCGGGCGAACGCCTGCAAACCGCGGTGTCCGTGGCTCAGCAGTCGCATCTCATTATCGATGCGATGACCGGCATCGGCATCGAAGACGCATTGCGTGGAATCCCCGCAGCGTTGGCTTCCGCCTTGGGTCTTGACGGTGAGGTCCCTGATGAGCCGGCTCTTCCCAACCGCGAATCGTCCGGTGACTTTCCGCTGGTGCTCGCGGTGGATACGCCGTCCGGCATCGGGGTCAACGACGGTTCGTTGCCCGGCCCGTACATTCCGGCTACGGTCACGGCGACGTTTGGTGCGATGAAACCGTGCGCCGTGCTGCCTCCCGCAACGTTCTCGTGTGGTCGAATCGAGTTGGTCGATTTTGGATTCGATATTGACGAGCGTGAACCTGCGGTCGAAGTCGTGAACAACACCTTCGCCGCCGACTCGATTCGTCTTCCTCGTTTTGAGGATGGCAAGTATTCACGCGGCGTGGTCGGATTGGTCACTGGTTCGCAGTCCTATCCGGGTGCCGCGGTGCTGACGTCCCGTGCGGCCGCACGCGCGAATACCGGCATGGTCCGCTATCTCGGACCGGAACGTGCCCAGAATATGGTGCTTGCCGCGCTGCCGGAAGCCGTGATCGGCAAGGGACATGTACAGTCCTGGGTCGTCGGCTCCGGTGTACCGGATGCCGATGCCGATGGTGCCGGCACGGATATGCAACGCGAAACCATAGCGGCCTTGCTCAAGCATTATGATGCGTCTGTTGAAGACGATGCCGGCAATGCTTATGACATGCCACCAATCGTGGTGGATGCCGGCGCACTTGACTTGTTGCCCGAACGTGTGCCAGGGCAGGTGGTGATTACGCCTCACGCCGGCGAGATGGCCAAGTTGCTGAATCGGCTGGAAGCGCGGCAGGATGCGGCCGAACATGCTGAGCCGCGTGAACCTTACACCGTTGACGATGTGCAGATTCATCTGTTGGCTTGTGCTCTGCGTGCGCATGAGCTGACCGGTGCGACCGTGCTGCTGAAGGGCGCGGTGACCATTGTGGTGGACGAGGATCATGTCTATGTTTCTGGCAGCGCGCCGGCATGGCTGGCCGCCGCTGGTGCCGGTGATGTGCTGGCAGGTCTTACCGGTGCCTTGCTCGCCCAGCAGGATGCGTTGATTACCACAGCGGAGACCGTCGCCTCCGCGGCCTATCTGCATGGCATGGCCGCCGCAATCGCTTCGGAATCCGAGCAGCAGGGCTGGCAGGAACCGGAACTGGTGGGCCAGGAACATCATCAGCGCTTCATGACGCTCGGACACCCGATTGTAGCCGGTGACGTGATTCGCGCGATTCCCGAAGCCATCGCCGACGTAATTGCGTAGTTCTTGGCCTCGCCGAATAATATGACCTCCCTCTGATGAGGGAGGTGGATCGGCGAAGCCGAGACGGAGGGAGAGAAAAGCCTGGCAAAGGTTGAGCCAAGAATTAAACTCCATGTACCCCAATTTGGGCAATCAACCCGTACACTAATTACAGGAACCACTGAAGATAGCCCACAAACCAAGGAGCATCATGGCCAACTCCCCCATCACCGATGTGATTTTCGACTTCTGCGGCGTGCTGCTGGACTGGAATACCCGCGCATGCCTCGAAGGTAAGTTTCCCGACGACGTGGTGAACCGTATTTGTGCCAACGATGATCCATGTGGCTTTTTCCATTACGAGGATCGCATGGATGCCGGCGAGGATCTGGCCGATATCCTGCCCGACGTCCGTCGTGAACAAGGCGATGAGCTTGCCGCGATCTTTGAATATTACATCGCGCACTATGATGACGCGCTACCCCGCACGCTGCCGGGCATGGTCGAGTTGCTCGAAGATCTCAAGGCCCATGGCTACGGCGTGTGGGGGCTGACCAACTGGTCTCACGAGACGTTCCATCTGGCATTCGAAAAATTCCCGCGTCTCGAGGAACTGCTGCAGGGCACGGTGGTCTCCGGCGTGGAGAAAATGCACAAGCCCAACGCCGACATCTACGAGCTGGCTTTGAACCACTTTGGCTTGACCGCAGGCAACTGCGTGTTCTTCGATGACACCGCCAAGAACATCGTCGGAGCCAACGAAGTCGGCATCCACGGACTTCTCTTCGAAAACGCGCTGCAGGCACGCGAATCCCTCGCCCAGCTCGGAGTACGGCTATAAACCCTTCTCCCGACTATCCCTCAGGCTATAAATAGACCTTATGACACTGCTGCAGCTGAAATACATCGTCAAAATCGTCGAGTGCGGCTCGATGAACGAGGCATCCCACGCTCTGTACGTCTCCCAGCCGGCCCTGAGCTCGTCGGTCAAGGAACTGGAGAACGAGCTGGGCATCGAGATTTTCACCCGCTCCTCGCAGGGCATCGCCCTGACCGTGGACGGCGCGGAATTCCTGACCTACGCCCGTCAGGTGCTTGATCAGGCCGATCTGCTCGAAGAGCGTTACAAGCACGCCAAGCCGCGCAAGCAGCTGTGCCAGGTCTCCACCCAGCACTACATGTTCGCCGTCGAAGCGTTCGTGGAGATGATCAACTCCATCAAGTCCGACGAATACGAGTTCACCATCCGCGAGACCCGTACGCGCGACATCATCAACCAGGTCGCCAACATGCAGTCCGAAATCGGCATCATCTACCTGTCCGATTTCAACAAGGATGTGATCGGTAAGCTCCTGCGCGAGAAGCACCTCGAATTCCATCCGCTCTTCCGCGCGCCGCTGCACGTGTTCATCTCGCGCAACAACCCACTGGCCTCCAAGAAGGTCATCACCATGGAGGACCTCAAGCCATACCCGTTCATCCAGTACGAGCAGGGCGAGGAAGGCTCGTTCTACTTCTATGAGGAAGCGGTCTGGCCGGAGTACTCCCCCAAGCAAATCAACGTGACCGACCGCGCCACAATCCTGAACTTCATCATCGGCCTCAACGGCTACACAGTGTGCACCGGCATCGACAACGGCGACCTCAACAACGAGAAGATCGTCACCGTGCCGCTCGACACCGATGAGACGATGCTGGTCGGCTGGATCACCAACGAGCGCTCCAAGCTCTCCAAGGCCGCCGAAACCTACCTCACCAAGCTCAAGTCCGTAGTCGCCGATCACGGCTACAAACTCATTGATTAGGAGTAAGTAAAACAGGTATGGTCAGCAGTGAGATATACTGCGATTAAGCCAACCCCGCTGGGGAAATGGAAGTAAGAGCCGGCCCCTGAGTATCTCAGGGGCCGGCTCTTGCGCTATTGAGACTGACTGGCAAAACCAGTTTGATGGCCTCCGACTACTTGGCCGAGATTACCGACGTGGCGGCTGTCGCGGCGAAGCCTTTGAGCACTTCGATCATCACGTCGCGATCTTCGACATCAATGTTGCGGGCCGCGGCGAGCATAATCGGCAGTGACTGTGCCAAATGCGAAGTGAGGTCGCCGAATGTGGCGTATCCGCCGGCCTCGAAGATCGCGAACAGGTTTTCGATGAACTTGCGGCGATGCTCGTCGTCGTATTTTGCCATCCATCCGTTGATCGTGCGTGCCAGGTATTGCGCGCTACTTGTCAGTCCATCAGCCTGTACGAATTGGCCATGATCGACTTGCCAGTGCAATGCGAAATGCTGCATGATGCTGGCTCCATCGCTGCTGACCACCGTATAGCCGTCTTCCACATGCTCACGAGTCTCAAACAGCATGCCGATAATCGACGAGCCCGGTACCGATTTATGGATCTTCGACGCAATGCGCACGTACCCGTCTTCATCGAAGAACGCCTCATCGAATCCAGGCCCATCGTGCGAATATACGACCGCGATGCGTTCCTGAATCTCGCTAGGCACATTGGCCGCCGCATATACCGCCAGATTGCCGCCTTTGGAATGGCCGCCGACCATAATCGGCCCGGCCCAATGGTCAGCCAGCTCGGTCAGATAACACGCGGCGGCCTCCTGCGAGGCGACCGGGCGGCGGAACGCCATCATGAAGTCCTCTTTCCACCCGACGATCGAGCTGTCGGTACCGCGAAAAGCCACATAGAGCGTGCCGTTACCCAGTTCGAACACGCAGGCCGAGAACTGCTTGGTGGTTTCGGCATCGAATTCGTCCACATATGCGCCTACGCGTAGGTTCCTCCAACGTGGGCTCTCGCTCATCGCACGTAACAGATCGACGTTCATCGAAGGCGACCACACCTTGCCGAACATGTCGTCATAGCATTCGGCACGCAGCAAATCGTGAATCGGAACCGTGACGATCATGCCGTCAGCGGTCTCTGCATTCTCGTGATAGCGCGGCACGTTATCCGGCATGCGCGCATAGGCCAACTGGGACAAAGCGAGGCTATCCGCCTCGGTGAACGGCAGTTCGGCGAAAGTGTCGAAATGTTGCCGAATATCGTCGGTGATGTTCCCCATAGCGGCCTTCCTTGTTCGAATGCAACGAACCTACGGTAATTCTACGCCGCGCGGGTTTTCATCACAGGCGACCCGGTTCCGGAGTTTAGAACCCTATCTTGCTTTCAAGGGGCTGATTTGGCCTTCTGGAGACATCTATCTCCGTTTCAAGGGGCTGTTCATCCGTCATATCCCGAGTATGAGCGGCATCACACCAACGTCATTCCGCCATTTTCATGCTGCTTCTACTTGGGCATCAGCCCCTCGAAATGGAAGTAGATCTCTGGAAACCACGACATCAGCCCCTCGAAACGGAGATAGCATCAAGTTAGGCCCAGATTGCCCGTTACAGCATCGGGTAATACTTGCCGTGATCGATTTTGGCGGCGATATCACGTAATTCGGCAGCATCTCGGCGGTCTTCTTCATTACCTTGCGACAACTTGTTCGCTTTGCTGTCCAGATGATGCTCGATACCGAAGTAACTGCATATCCCCACGAGCACAAACAGCCCTATACCAACTAACCAGTTCATAGCACGCTCCTTGCCAAAGCTTTTGCCTTAATATGGTGCTGCTGCTCATGAATCGTAATAAAAAAGCGGGATCGCAAGCCCGCTTTTGGTTTTAGATTGAAGACGATCAGGCGCCGTATTCTTCGAGGTAGGCGGCGGCGCGCTGCTGGATGTCGTGGCTGAGCAGCGGGGTGCTGTCGGCGTTCTTCATCTTGGCGGCGGCGTCGAAGATCTCACGTACGTTGGCGATGGCAAGCACCGGGAAACCGAACTCGGCTTCCACGGCCTTGACGGCGGACAAGTCGGAGTCCTTGGTCTTCTCCATGCGATCCACGGAAAGTACCAGACCCACAACTTCCACGTTCGCCTCGGCCTTGAGCTTGGGGATGACTTCACGCACGGCGGTGCCGGCGGTCATCACGTCGTCCACGAGCAGTACCTTCATGCCGTCGGTCAGCGGGGTGCCGACCATCCAGCCGCCGTCGCCGTGGTCCTTCTTCTCCTTGCGGTCGAACGTGTAGCCGACGGTCATGTTGTGGCCGGCGGTTAGTGCGATCGCAGTGGATACAGCCAGCGGAATGCCCTTGTAGGCGGGGCCGAACACGGTGTCGATGTTGCGGGGAATCGTGTTGTGCACGATGGCCTGGCTGATCTTCTCGGCGTAGAACGCGCCGAGCGTGGCGATCTTCTTGCCGTCGTCGAACGCGCCGGCGTTGATGAAATACGGGCTCTTACGGCCGGACTTCAGTGTGAAGTCGCCGAACTTCAACGCATTGGATTCCAGCAGGAATTCCGTGAAACGATGTGCGAGTGTTTCTGCCATGATTTACCTCCAGGTCTGTCCTGTGGCCAGTTTAGCAGCGAGTTCGGGACGGCTGTCCAGCAGGTCGTCCAGTTCGCGGGCGACGCGCAGCGGGGCTACCGGGTCGAAGAGCGCGGCCGCGCCCACTTCGACGGCGTTCGCGCCGGCGTACAGGTATTCGAGCGCCTTTTCGCCGCTGTCGATGCCGCCGAGTCCGATGATCGGAATGTCCGGCAGCACGGTGCGTGTGTGGTATACGGCGGCCAGGCCGATCGGCAATACGGCCGGACCGGATACGCCGCCGGTGACGTTGGCGATGATCGGCTCGCCGTTACGAATGTTGATACGCATGCCTTTGAGCGTGTTGATCATGCTCAGGGCGTCGGCGCCATGTTCCACGGCCGCACGGGCCGGCACGGTGATGTCGGTGACGTTCGGCGTAAGTTTGACGATCATCGGCTTGTCGGTCAATGGGCGCAGACGGTCCATCAGATTGGCGAGGGCCACCGGGTCGGCGCCTACGCTCATGCCGCCGGCGGAGACGTTCGGGCAGCTGACGTTGATTTCCAGCATGTCCGCGTCGGAGTCGGCGAGCTTTTCCACCACTTCGGCATAGTCGTCGTCACAATGTCCGGCGACGTTGGAGATGACGAATGCGCCCGCGGCCTTGAGCTTGGGCAGGTCTTCGGCCAAATAGTGGTCGATGCCGGGATTCTGCAGGCCCACGGCGTTGATGTTCGCGGCCGGCGATTCAGCGGTGCGCGGCGAGGGGTTGCCTTCCCACGGCACGGGCGATGCACCCTTGGTGCATACGGCGCCGAGCTGGCTGACATCGTAGAACCAGCGGACGGCGGCGTACTGGAATGTGCCGGAGGCGGTGCCGACCAGGTTCTTCCATTCCAGACCGGCCACCTTAGTGTGGTGCTTCCACACGTGGGGTTCGTACAGGTTGATGTGGTTGTCGTTGCCCTGCACGGACTGGTTGTTTGCGCTCATCGTCACTCCCCCCATCCGAGCTGTTCGCGGGTGAATACCGGGCCGTCGGAGCAGACTTTGAGTCGGCCGTCCATGGTGTCGATGGTGCACAGCACGCAGGTGCCGTAGCCGCAGCCCATGCGCTGTTCCATGCTCAGCTGCGCGGGAATGCCGCGTTCGGCGGCCCATGCGGCCACGGCTTTCATCATCGGCAGCGGTCCACAGGACAGGATGATCGGTTTGCGATCGTAGGCTTTCAAATCGTCGTCCTGTTCGAGCTTGTTGAGCAGGTCGACTACGTTGCCTTCGGCGTCATCGATGCTCCACGACCAGTCCGCGTACCGGGAAACGTATTCCTCGGCGAAGTGGTCGTTGCGATAGCCGAAGACGGCGGTGGCGAAGGAGGCGTCGTGCTCGGCGAGCCTCTGCGCGGCGTAGATCAGTGGTGGTACGCCAAGACCGCCGCCGACGAGGATGTAGTTGGCGTCTTCCTTGAGGTTGAAGCCGCGGCCGAGCGGGCCGAGCACGTCCACGGTGTCGCCGGCCTGCAGCTGTGCCAGCTGTTCGGTGCCGTGACCCACTACGGCGAAGATCACGCTAACCTCATCACCGTTGACCTCGCTGACACCGAACGGACGCGGCATGAGCATGAAGTCGTCGTGCGTGAACAGATTGACGAACTGGGCGGGCTTGGCATGGGAGACGATGAACGGGTCGCGGAACGTCAATCGCATCACGCGGTCGGTCAGTTCCGCAACCTGTGTGATTTCAACGTTGTGACGCGGCGGGAAGAATCCGGCCGCAGTCGCCTCCGCAACCACATCATGAGTGGGGGTGAAAGTTGTCATGTTGTTCCTATTCAGCATCTGCATTGCTCCCGCTGGCGGGAGCTGGCTCGAGAAGCGAGACTGAGGGTGGTTCTCTATGACCACGACTGGCCACCCCCAGTCGGCTTTGCCGACAGCCCCCCCCCGCCAGCGGGGGCGGGAGTACACTCGTCTACTTACCGGTATACGGCAACCCGCAGATTATCGCGCATGTCGAGTGCCGCTTGGCGTGCGCTGTCCGCCACCAAGCCAAGCGCCTCGTCGGCGGTCATGGATTCGGAGTATTTGCCGCTCTTCTTCCACGCGCCGATGATGCCGCGCGACGAGTTGACGATGGCGCCGCTGCCCTGCTCATCGAACATGCCGGCCACATCCGCGGCAGTACCGCCTTGAGCGCCGTAGCCCGGCACAAGGAAGAACGTGTGCGGCATGCGCGCGCGCAGTGCCTTGCCTTCTTCCGGATGTGTGGCGCCGACCACCGCGCCCACACGGGAGTAGCCGTGGTCGCCAATGGTCTCGGCACCCCAGCCTTCCACCAGATCGGCCACATGTTCGTAGACTTTCGTGCCGTCGGCCAGATCAAGCATCTGCAGTTCGCTGGAGGACGGGTTGGAGGTGCGCACGAGCACGAAGATGTCCTTGTCCGCTTCGGTGGCGGCCTCGACGAACGGGGTGATGCCGTCGGTGCCGAGATACGGGTTGACGGTCACCGCGTCCTCATGCCACGGGTCGAAATCGCCCACGCCGTTCAGGTGATGGGCGTAGGCGGCCGCGGTGGAGCCGATGTCGCCACGCTTGATGTCGCCGAGTACGTAGAGGCCTTGCTGGTTCGCATATTCGCAGGTCATTGTGTAGATGTCCACGCCGGCCGGGCCAAGCGCCTCATACATGGCGATCTGTGGTTTGACGGCGGGCACGATATCGGCGATGGCGTCGATAATCGTGCGGTTGTATTCGAAGTAGGCGACGGCCAGCTGAGCGGATTCGAGCTCTTCCGGAGATTCCACGGAATCGCGTACCTCGTCGGCAAAGCTCGCCACGACCTGCGGCGGCACCAACGCCTCGGTGGGATCAAGGCCCACGACGCTGGGGTTCTGGGTGTTGTCGATAGCTTCGATTAGGCGATCCATGCTGCTCCTTGTGTTGTCTACAAACGGCTGAACATCAGCTTGGAGCCGATGATCGTGGCGAGGGGACGTCCGGTGACCTGCCAGCCGCCGAAGGGGGTGTTACGAGCCTTGGAGTGGAACTGCTCGGGATCCACGGTCCATTCCTCGGCGGTGTCAAGAACCACGAGGTCGACCGCATCGGCATCGTCCACATGACTGAAATCAAGCAGCCGGTTGACGCCTTCACGCTGCGAAGCCCCGGATTCGGCGGCGTCGGCCACCTGCTCCCCCGCAATCACACCATCCGGGTCTTCACCGGTAGGCGCGGGTTCCGCATAGTCTTCGACCAGCGCAGCCACATCGGTCGGTGCATGGCCCATGAGTTCGGCCGGCCCCACGGACATGAGCTCAATCAAACGCTCATCAGAGATGAAGCCGCCGTCCACCAACACCTTGTGGCACACGCCGTACGCGCATTCAAGGCCGATGATGCCATTGGGCGCTTCAAGGAATCCGAGTTCCTTCTCTTCCAATGTATGCGGCGCATGATCGGTGGCCAGCAGGTCAACCGTGCCGTCCGCGATGGCCGCGATGGTGGCCTTGCGATCCGCTTCAGAGCGCAGCGGCGGGTTCATCTTGGCCAACGTGCCGTACTTGAGCAACGCCTCATCGCTCAATGCCAGATAATGCGGCGCGGTTTCGCAAGTGATCGGCAGTCCTTCAGCCTTGGCCTTACGAATAGCTTCAAACGAAATCGCGGTGCTCACATGCTGGAAGTGCACGTGGACACCGGTGCGGCGGGCCGCTTCGATGTCGCGAGCCACGATCTTGAGTTCGGTGTCTTCCGGAATGCCGGGTACGCCAAGTTCGCGGGAAACCGGTCCCTCGTTGACGGCACCCGTATCGTGATGCTCGCAATGTTCAATCAGATACAGATCGGAAGTCTTGACGTTCTCCAGCACCTGATCCAGAATCTTCGGGGTCACGGCGGAACCGTCATCGCTTACTGCGGTGACAGGGTGGGCCAGCATGGCTGGTGTCTTGGCGTCGTCCTCAAAGCCGGGCGCATACTTCAGCCAATCGGCAACATCGCTTGCCTCGTGACCGGCACGATCCTTGGACGCGCACACGCACAGGTCGTAACGGACCGGCAGCTTCACATTATGCGCGGCATCGTACTGCTGCAGGAAGTCGATGACGTTGTCGAAGCCGGCGTCCAGAACTTCCTTCGCGCCGGGAGCGGAAGCATCAGTAACGGTCTGGCCGTCCAATGCCGGCAACGTGTTCGGCATGATGAGTACGTTCGTGTATCCGCCGGACGCCGAAGCACGGCAACCGGAGACCATCGATTCCTTGTATGTCTGGCCGGGGTCGCGGAAGTGGACGTGTGGATCCTCGAATCCGGGAGCCAAGGTCAGACCGGTGGCATCGATGTCGGCGCCATCAACCACGGAGGAAGTGTCGGCGAAGTAGGCAGCAGCGGTCCCGGGCACCACGAGGTCAATGATCTCGCCGGTGTTCCAGACCTTGATGTTGCGTAGGGTTATGCTCACAGTTTGGCTTCCTCGTCGCAGTAGTCGCAGCGGTATTCGAGTCGTTCGGAGTGCACGAGGTGGAACATCTGCTTGATGCCAGGCTCGGTGGTGGTCACGCAGCGCGGGTTCACACAGGAGATTACTCCCACGATATGTTCGGGCAGGTTCGGCTGTTTCTTTTCGACGATCTTGCCACCGCGCACCACATCCACGGTGGCCTGACGGGCCACGAAGCCGAGCACGTCGAGGTCGATGTCTTTGTCATCTTCGATTTTGATGATGTCCTTGGAACCGTAGCGCTTGGAGTCGGCGTTCATGATGAGTGCCAGCTTGGTTTTGGATGGGTCGATCTTCAGATAGTCGAGAACCTTGAGCGAGGTGCCAGCCGGCACGTGATCGATGATGATACCGTTCTGGATGCTGGTGACTTCCATCAGGCCTGAACCTCCTTGGGGTTGAGCGGTTCGTATCCGGGCAGTTCGTCGCCCACCACGGTGCTTTCGAGGGCCATGCGCACGAGCATGCCGTTCTTGACCTGCTCGAAGTAGGCGGCACGCGGATCATCGTCCACGTCCACGGCGATTTCGTTGACGCGCGGCAACGGGTGAAGCACGGCCATGGACGGCTTGGCGAGCTGCAGCTTCTCTTCGTCGAGAATGTAGGTATCGCGCAGACGCAGGTAGTCGTCTTCGTTGAAGAAGCGTTCCTTTTGCACGCGGGTCATGTACAGCACGTCGAGGTCGCCCATCACGGAGGCCAGGTCACGCACTTCCACATAGGAACAGCTTGGCGTAGCGTTGATGCGGTCGATCACATACTGCGGAGTCTTGAGCTCGTCCGGGCTGATGAGCACGAAGCGCACGTTACCGAAGCGGCACAGGGTCTCAATCAGGGAGTGCACGGTACGGCCGAAGGTCAGGTCGCCGCACAGACCCACGGTCAGGTCGGTGATGCGGCCAAAGCGCGACTGTAGCGTGGCCAGGTCGGCCAGCGTCTGGGTGGGGTGCATATGACCGCCGTCGCCGGCGTTGATCACCGGCACGGAGGCGGCGCGGGAGGCCACCAAAGCGGCGCCTTCCTTCGGATGGCGGATGGCCACCACGTCCACATAGTTGGACACGGTCTTCAAGGTGTCGGCAATGGACTCACCCTTGGTCACAGAGGCCAGCTGCGCGCCGGCGAAGCCGATGACCTTGCCGCCGAGACGCAGCATTGCGGTCTCGAAGCTCAAACGGGTGCGGGTGGAGGGCTCATAGAACAATGTGGCGAGCACGCGTCCGTCACAAGCGTGAGCCACTTCCTTACGATGGCCGTCAATATATGCGGCCTTATGCAGAATATCGAGGATCTGGTTTGTTGACAGGCCGTCCAGCGTCACAACGCTTTTGCCGACCATGGGTGTTTCTTCAGACAAGGCTCACCTTTTCGCTCGTGGTTTCAGGTGGCCACTCTTGTGTGACCTAATTTAACTTACGCCATTTTTCGGACAGCCGCGTTCACGGAGTGTTCACCCCTGGGAACAATGAATTACTGAATTTGCGTGGTGAAGCATGCAGAAAAAACTATTCATTAGGTCGATTTGCCGTTCATTAGGTCAGTGTTTCACTTCATACGGTGTTGGAATGGCGCCATTCCAACACCGCTCTACAGAAGTAACCGACCTAATGAACGGCAAATCGACCTAATGAATGTGAAGCTTGTGGCGTTCACCGCTGTGCAAGGCGTCGATTATGCTCCAATCGCGGTGCCAGCACATGCATACGCGTACCGCCGCTCTGGGCATCTTCGTCAACCTGACCGTAGAACAGCCTCTGGCAGACGTCACGGCACTTGCGCATCACGGCCAAAAGGTCGTTCTCGAAATGCTGGCCGCGGTGGGCGCCGTAGCCGAGGTAGACGGCGATGCCGCCCAGCGAATAGATGTCATCAGGCAGAATATCGGCCTGGTTGGCGCGCCCGCTCCACAGATAGTTGCCGTTGCGGGCCGCGGTGCACAACGTCCATGCCTTGCGCAGCTGAATCGCGTCGATAGCGCTGATGAGCTTCTTGGCTTCCAGCACGTCCAATGCCTCCAACGTGCCGTTGACGCGCAGATCTTTGATATCGCCGGCGTGCTGGAGCTGCATGAGCTGCACGGTCCATTCCACGTCAGACAAGCCGCCCTTGCCGAGCTTCAGATGACGTTCTCGACGCACGCCGCGCGGCAGACGCTCGGCCTCCATACGGGCCTTGAGCTTGCGGATGTTCTGCAATTCGGCCTCGGTCAGCTCCGTGGTCGGGTAGCGCAGCGGGTCGGCGATGTTGATCAGGAAGTCTCGCGCCAGTTCGGCGTCGCCGGCTGCGTACCGGGCGCGCAGCAGTGCCTGGCGCTCCCAGGTCGAGGCCCAGGATTCGTAGTATTCCTCGCAGGAGGCGTAGGAGCGCACGAGCGGACCGTTCTTGCCTTCCGGGCGCAGGTCCAGGTCGAGTTCGATCTTGGGCTCCAGCGTCGTCGGGCCTTGCAGAATGTTGCGCAGGTCTTCCACGACCTTTTTGGCGAAAGCGTTGGCTTGGCCGTCGTCGGCGTCGTCTGCCGGACGGTAGATGAGGATGGCATCCGCATCGGAGCTGAAGTTCACTTCGCGCCCGCCGTAACGGCCCATGGCGATGACGGTGATGCCGGCCGGCGCGGTTTCGACGCCGAACGCGGCGATCTGGTGGCGCACGGCCCAGGTCAGGGAGGCGTCGATGATCGCGTCGTACACGTCGGTCATGGCTTTGAGGCTGTCGGAATCGCTGATTACGCCGCTCATCCAGGACAGGCCGATGCGTTCGATTTCGTGGCGGCGCATGGCGCGCATGGAGGTGGCGAACTCGTTGATGTTCGAGCCGAAGCGTTCCAGCGCCGAACCGGTCTGCACGTCCAAGGCCTCGCGCGTGCGGGCCTGCAGATTGTCGTTGTCGCCAAGCCAACTGATCGATTCGACCGACTTGTTGAGTGCGTCGCCCAGGAATCGCGAGTTGGACAGGATGTGGCACAGGCGCTGGGCGGCGGAGGTGGAGTCGCGCAGGAAGCCGAGATAGCCGGATTCGGTGCCGAAGTTCTCCTCCAGTTTGCGCCAGTTGAGCAGGCCCATGTCCGGGTTCTGGCCCTCGCCCAACCACTGCAAGACGGCGGGCAGGATGATGCGGTTGATTTTGGCCGCGCGCCCCACGCCGGCGGTGAGCGCCTGCACGTGGCGGATGGCGGCGTCCGGGTCGCCGAAGCCGATGGATTCGAATCGCTCCTGTGCTGCCTCGACGCTCAGGACGATTTGGTCGTTCTCCATCTGGGCGTTGACCGGCAGCATCGGGCGATAGTAGATGTCGAGGTGCAAGTGGCGCACTTCGCGGCGGGTGTCGTCATACTTGTCGACGAGTTCTTCCGGGTGCAGGCCGAATGCGCGGGCGAGTCGGCGCAGCTCCTGGTTCTGGTTGAACTCGTCCACGTCGATGTCGCGCTTCTTTTCGAGGCCTCCGACCGAGGCCCGGCCGAGGTCCGGGAACAGGTGCGTGCGCTTCAGGGACCAGATCTGCTGGCGATGTTCCATCACGCGCTCGAAGCGGTAGTCCCGGGACATGCGCACGGCCTGTTTGCGCGATACATAGCCGCCTTCGGACAGGCGCTGCAGCGAGTCGAGCGTGTTGCTGCAGCGCAGCGATTCGTCGGTGCGGCCGTGTACGAGCTGGAGCATCTGCACGGTGAATTCCACATCGCGCAAACCGCCGCGGCCGAGCTTAATCTCGCGGTCCTTCAGGGGTGCGGGAATCAAATCCTCCACGCGCTTGCGCATTTTCTGGCAGTCGTAGACGAAGTTCTTGCGCTTGGACGCGCTCCACACGAACGGCCGGGTCATGTCCATGTAGGCCTGGCCGAGGTCGGGGTCGCCGGCCACCGGGCGGGCCTTGAGCAGCGCTTGGAACTCCCAGTTCTCGGCCCACTGCTCGTAATAGTTCTTGTGCGAGGAGAGCACGCGCACCAGCGCGCCGTCCTTGCCTTCCGGGCGCAGGCCGCCGTCGATCTGCCACAGCGGCTGCTCGGCCACGCCCATGATGGCGGACTGGCAGACGCGCTGCAGCATGGTGCCCATCTTGGTGCCCACGCGAATCAGCGTCTGATGGTCCACGTCCTTGTCGACCGGTTCGACCACGTAGATGAGGTCCACGTCGGAAACGTAGTTCAGTTCCTGTGCGCCGAGTTTGCCCATGCCGATGATGGTGAAGCGCACATGCTCGCTGCCCTCGGTTTCGTGACGGGCGATGGCCAGCGCGCCTTCGAGCGCCGCGTCCGCGAGGTCGGACAGTTCGCGGCTGATGGTCGGTTGGATGGAGGTCGGGTCGTCCGCCACGGCATCCTGGGCGATGATGGCGGCCAGTTGGTTCCGGTAGCTGGAACGCAAGGCCGTGGCCGCTTCGGCCAGATCCTTGGAGGCGACGGGCATGGCCGGTTCGTCCGGGTCCGCGCCGACCGCCTTGAGCAGACGTGCACGGCGTTGCGTGTGATTGAACAGATGGCTGTTGCAGTTGTCGACTGCTGCGGCCTCCACAAGCTGCGGCTTGAAGCGCATGAACTTGCCCATCGCGTCGGAAACGCCGAGCACCGTGACCAGACGCTTCAGGGCGTTGTTGTCGGGGATGACGTGTTTCAGATCGCGCTGGCTGGATTGCATCGCGTTGACGATATCCACGAAATTGCTCAATGCCACATCGGGGTCGCAGGCGTGGGCCAGCACGCTCAGCAGTTCGGCGCATCGCTCATCGGGAATGTCGTCCGCCTTGAGCTGGTCGAACAAGGTGCGGGCCTTGTCGAGGTCTTGCAGACCTGCCCTGATGAGGTCCATGGAGCTGGGTTTGAACATCGACGATTCCATAAGATTCCACTATATACGCTCATGCCCTTCCGAATGGGGCATGAGCCGGGAAGGAGTCATCGAGCGACGCTGATGAGCTCCGAGGAATCCATATCGTAATCGGCCATGGCGTAGGAACGGATGGCGGGGTCATCATAGGTGTTCATGTAATAGGTGTTGGTCTTGGACGAATATCCGCTGGTGAACAGCGTGCGTTCGAACTGGCCGTTGCCCATCTTCGCCATGCCGTCCACCATCTGCACGGAGCCGAGGGTGTGGAACAGACGCGACACATTGGCGGCTTCATCGTTCTGCTGCGGGTAATGCGCGTTGGTGTAGGCCACACGAACGAAGCGCGACGGGGAGCTCACGTCGCCCGGGATGCCATGCATGCCCACACCCGCACCCCAGGCGGTCAAGGAGGCCTTGCCCCATGAAGTCGGTTCAGCCATCTCGTTGCTGACGCACATGTAGTTGCGCAGATTTTCCATATGGAAGTCGAACGTCGGCTGATTGGTCAGCACATCGACGTCATCATGATGCACGTGCATGCCATCGGCCATCTGCTCGACGACGATGCTGCGCTTGCCATCGCCGATGAACCAGTGCAGCAGAGACTCCTGCTGTCCCGGCACGATCTGGGAGACGAGCGTCACGTTCCTGAGCGCCTCCTCGACCTCGTCGACGGAGTCGAAATTACGTGCCACCCACAGCGGAAATTCGAACGCGGCGACGTTTTCCGTACCTTCGACCGGTTCGTGGACGAACGAGGCGTAGCCGGGGAAATTCAAGCCGGCGATGGCCAGACCATGTTCATTGGCGCAGTCGAAATACATCGGCCTATCGGCCATGACCACGCCCACGCCGATCACCGCGTTCGGCTTCGCCTTGCCGCCCGCACCGAACACCGTGTCATAGTGGTAGCCGCGCGGAGTGACCAGGATGGTCTCCCCATATGAGAAACTCCAGTCGAGATTACGGCCGAAATAGGTGTTGCCCTCATCATCGGAGAAACGGACACCAGTGCACATAACGGACTTCCTTCCATCGCTTTGGTTGGCTTGCACGTTCATGATACCCATCGGCCGCTGGGGGAACTCTGGGTTTCGCCAGCGGATTAACGTCGCGGCGCGACGCATTGAGATGCGCCGCGCCGCGATATGCGTCAACCTTGCGTACCGAGGAACAACGGTTCCGTATTGCGCCAGATACGGCGCGTGGTGGCGGGGTGGTTCATCGAATACAGGTGGACGCCGTCCACGCCGTGGGCCACGAGGTCGGCGATCTGCTCGGAAGCGTAGAGGATGCCGGCGGTACGCAGGGACTGGATGTCGTCCTCCCACTTGTTCAGCAGGGTGTTGAGCTTGTCCGGGATGCGCGAGGCGTTGCGCTCGGCCATGCGACGCACGGACTTGGCGCCACGCACCGGCATGATGCCCGCCTCGATCGGCACGGTGATGCCGGCGGCGCGCGCCTTGTCGAGGAAACGGTAGAAGTCCTCATTGTCGTAGAACAACTGGGAAATCAGATGGGTGGCTCCGGCATCGACCTTAATCTTGAGGTTCTCGATATCCTGGTCGATGGTGTCGGCCTGGTAATGGCCTTCTGGGTAGCAGGCGCCGAACACCTTGAGATCCGGCTTCACGGAGCGGATGTAGGATACGAGGTCGCTGGCGTGGTTGAATTCGCCGACCGCCTGCTCACCGTCGATGTAATCGCCGCGCAGGGCGAGCACGGCGCTCACGCCGGCTTCTTCGAACATGTCAAGCGCTTCGTCGATCTTGGCCTTGTCGGAGTACAGAGCGGTGAGGTGGGCGACTGCTGGTATGCCGTATTCCTTGCTGATCGTATGGGCGATGCGTGCGGTGGCGGTGCGGTCGGAGTGGGTGCCATGGCCGTAGGTCACGGAAATGAAGTCGGGGTTCAGGCCCTCGAGCCCGTCGAGGGTGTCGTAGATGGTGCCGACCGGCGCGTTGCGCTTGGGCGGGAATACCTCGAGAGTGAACATCGGGGAATGCATATTGAGTTCCTTACTACACGTATGAAGTTGCCCCCGCTGGCGGGGCTGTCCGGCGGATGCCGGACTGGGGGTGGTTGGAATTGCGTCATTACCACCTCCAGTCGCCTGTGGCGACAGCCCCCGCCAGCGGGGGCCTCATAAGGTCCTACTTCTCGAGCTTGGCGCGCACGGCCTTGGCGGCGGCGACCAGATGTTCAAGGCTCGGCCAGGTTTCGGCGTTGCCACGGGTCTTCAGACCGCAGTCGGGGTTGATCCACACCTTCCTGACATCCATCTTGTCAAGGATCTCGTAGACACGATCCTCGATCTCCTTCTCGGAAGGAATACGCGGGGAGTGGATGTCGTAGACGCCCGGGCCGGCCTCGGTCTCAAAGTGCGCGTCGTGAATGGCGTCGAGCACCACCAGATCGCCACGGGAGGCTTCGAAGGAGATCACGTCGGCATCCATCGCGTCGATGTCGCGGATGATGTCGTTGAACTCGGAGTAGCACATGTGGGTGTGGATCTGGGTGGTCGGCTTGACGGCGGAGTGCACCAGACGGAAGGCCGGAACGGCCCAGTCGAGGTACTTGACGTGCCAGTCGGACTTGCGCAGCGGCAGCTTCTCACGCAGGGCGGCCTCATCGATCTGGATGACCTTGATGCCGGCGGCCTCGAGATCGAGCACTTCGTCGCGGATGGCGAGGGCGAGCTGCTTGGTCTGCTCCTCGTGGGTGATGTCCTCGCGCGGCCAGGACCAGTTGAGGATGGTCACCGGGCCGGTGAGCATGCCCTTCATTACATGGTCGGTCTTGGACTGGGCGTACGCGGACCATTCCACGGTGATCGGGTTGGCGCGGGACACGTCACCCCAGACGATCGGGGGCTTGACGCAACGGGTGCCGTAGGACTGAACCCAAGCGTTCTTGGTGAACAGGAAGCCGTTGAGGTTCTGGCCGAAATATTCGACCATGTCGTTACGCTCGAACTCGCCGTGGACCAGCACGTCGAGGCCGATCTCCTCCTGCTTCTTGATGACGGCGTCGATCTGGGCCTTGATGAACTCGTCGTAGGCTTCCTTGGTGACCTCGCCCTTGCGCAGCTTGGCGCGCTCGGCGCGAATCTCCTTGGTCTGGGGGAAGGAGCCGATGGTGGTGGTCGGCAGCAACGGCAGGCCGAGGGCCTCGCGCTGCAGGGTCTGACGCTCCTCGCGGGCAGGCTGACGCACGTAGTCGGCGTCGGACAGCTTGCCGACGCGCTCGGCGACGGCCGGGTCGGCGGCCACGCGGGTGCCGTCGAACAGAGCCTGGTTGGCGGCGAGGGCGGCGGAGACTTTCTTCTCGTCCTCGGTGGCGTCGGCCAGGGCGGCGACTTCCTTGAGCTCGTCGAGCTTCTGGACGGCGAACGCGAAGTGCTTGAGGTCTTCGGCCGGGATGCCGGTCTCGCCTTCGGTGCTGAACGGCACGTGCAGCAGGGAGGATGCGGTGGAGACGGCCACGTTGGCGGTGACCTGCTTCAGGGCATCGACCAGGCCGAGGGAGGTGGCGTAGTTGTTGCGCCAGATGTTGCGGCCGTTGATCACGCCGGCGAAGATGGTGGTGTTGGAGGCCACGCCGTACTTGGCGACGGCTTCGAGGTTCTCCTCGCGGCCTTCGTTGAGGTCCAGGCCGATGCCGTCGAAGCCGAGCAGGTTGACGGTCTCGTACACGTCGGCGATGTGGCCGAAGTAGGTGTTGAGCAGCACCTTGACGTTGCCCTTGGCGGACAGGATCTTGGTGTACAGGGTCTTGAAGAGTTCAACATCGCCCGGCTCCTTGTCGAGCACGAGGTACGGCTCATCAAGCTGGACCCATGCGGCACCGAGTTCGTTGAATTTGGCGAGCACTTCGACGTAGACGGCGGCCACGGCGTTGACCAGGCCCTTGTCGAGCTCGAGTTCGGTGGCTTCCGGGGTGCGGGCGAGCTTGAGGAACGTGTACGGGCCGATGAACACGGGCTTGGTGTCGATGCCCAGCGCCTTGGCCTCGTTGAACTCGTCGAACGGCTTGGTGGAGTTGAGCTTGATCTCCGCGGCCGACTCGACTTCGGGCACCAGATAGTGGTAGTTGGTGGTGAACCACTTCTTCATCGGCAGTGCGGTCACGTCGCCCTTGTCGCCCTGGTAGCCGCGGGCCATGGCGAAGAGCGTGTCCTCCTGGTTATCGAAGGCGAGACGCTCGTAACGCTTCGGAATCACGTTGAGGAGGATGGCGGTGTCCAGCATCTGATCGTAGTAGCTGAAGTCGTTGCTGGGAATGAGGTCGATGCCGGCGGCCTGCTGCAGCTTCCAGTGCTTGGCGCGCAGTTCGGCGGCGGTGGCCTTGACGGCGGCCAGGTCGTTGGCGCCCTTCCAGTAGCCTTCGATGATCTTCTTCAGTTCGCGGTTCTGCCCGATGCGGGGAAAGCCGGAGACGGAAGTCAGAGTGGACATGAATCCTCCAATGTAAGCGTTCGTAACCCGACTTAGGGTAGCAAAACGCCCGGATTCACAGCTTATAAATGATCGTAGAGTGTCGTTATAGATGGAACTTATAGCATCATGTACTGGCCTCGCGTCATCGCGTAAAGCCGAGACTACACCTCATGCCGGAAAACACGAACGGTCCGCCAGATTGCTGGCGGACTTGCCTCATCATCACCGGTGGCACCGAACCATGGAAACCAGCCGACGCGATGGAATCAGTCGAAGTCCTTCGCATTGATGACGGCGAGCAGTTCGCCACTGTGCACCTGCCATTCATCGAACGGCTTATCTGAGCCCATAATCACGATGGAGGCCGGCGAAAGACCCAGATTCAGCAGATCAAGACGTTCCGAATCGGAGTCGGCAGAGGCGAGCCATTGCGCGCTGATGGACACGGTAGGCTCATGGCCGACGACCATGAACACATGGGTCTTGTCCTTGACGTGGGCAAGTTCGTCGAACACGGCCTGCACTCCCCCGTCATACAGGCTGATGCGATAATCGACGATCGGCTTGTCACCGAACGTCTTGAGCATGCGATCCAGCGTCTGCCGGGTGCGGGTGGCGGACGAGCAGGAAATCCGGTCGGGCACCAATCCCAGCGCTTCGACACCCTTGCCCACGGCTTTGGCCTGTTTGAGGCCTTTCTCGGTGAGCTCACGCTCGACATCGCCCTTGTCTCCGAACGGCTCAGCCTTGGCATGCCTCATGATGATGAGGACATGGTCATATTTCTTGGCTGCCTTGGCGACCTTGTTCAGCTTGATGCCCATCCGTGGCTCCCTTCACGAACCGCTGCTCGGCCCTGTATCGCTTCCAGTATAGGGCCGTCGAAACGGCCGGCGACCCATCATTCGGCGCTTATTCGTCGGTGTCGGCGAGCTGGCCGACCTGACGGTCGAGATCGCGCAGCACCTTACGTAGTTTGCGATCGGAGATATCACGCAGTTCCAGCTCTTCGATCTGGGCTTCGCGCTGCTCTTCGGTGAGGGAGTCGATGTCGGTGGACGTGTCCTTGGTCACGCGGTCGCGTTTGCGCAGTGCCTCGAAGCCGGGGGCCATGGCGCGCGAAATGACAAGGAAACCAGTGTGTCCGATCATCTGATGGTCGGGGCGTACGGCGAGGCCTTGGGCCTTCCATGTGCGTTCGAGGGTTTCCTGGATCTGCGGTTCGGTCCAGCAGCCGGCCGTGCGCAGGGCTTCGGCCAGTCGGCTCATCTGCGTGGTGGTGGTTACGTAGCTGACCAACACGCCGCCGGGGACGATCACGCGATAGGCCTGTTCGAGCCTGTTCCACGGATCGAGCATGTCGAGCATGATACGGTCGAACCAATGTTCGGGCAGTTCGGCGGCCACGGAATCGAAGTCGCCGGTTTTGAGGTCCCACCATTGCGGCTGCTCGTCGTAGTACAGCGTGGCATTGGCCTGGGCCACCTTGGCGAATTCGGGGCGCAGCTCGATGGTGGTCAGGTGGCCATCCTGTCCTACGGCATCCAGCAGGTTGACGCTCATCGCTCCCGAGCCGGCGCCGGATTCCAGCACGCGCATGCCGGAGCGAATGTCGCCAAGCTGGATGACCTGGGCGATGTCTTTCGGATACATGATCTGCGCGCCACGCGGCATGGAGAGCACGTAGTCGGCCAGACGTGGGCGCATCACCGCATACTCCCAGCCGCCGATGGCGCGCGAGGACTTCCACGGCTTGTTCCTGTCCTTTTCGGGGTAGACCTGATTGACCTGAGCCTCTCGTTTGGCGTGTACGGTGAGGATGACCGTGCCTTCGATCCTGCCGATCACATCATCGTGCAGAATCAAGCCATGCTCGGTTTGTGTGGAGCCGCCGGCAACCAGCTGATCGGTGATCTTCTTGCCCTTGCGGTCGGTGAACTGCACCTTCTCGCCTGCGGTCAGCGCCCCGCGCCTCGGCCCCATGATTGCTCCTTGCGTGTTCTTGGTCGGTCAAACGATACAAGTCTAATGCATGTAGAATGCATGTAAGCTCGTTGAGTGAGGTGATGACGATGCGACTGCAGATGACGAGCCGAATCAATGCCGGCGGCGACGACCCGATTTTCTTGATGTTTCACGGGTATGGCAACGATGAGAGCGAAATGGTGCGGATTCTCGACGCTGTATATGCGCCGGCACGGTTCCATACGGATTTATCACTTTCGTCCGCTCCCGTTGGTTCCTCTGATTTCGCTGATTCCGACTACTCAGTCAATCACGCTGAATCCGCACATGGTGAGACCGGGCCGAGTTACATCTCATTCCGCGCCACCTATCCAAGGCCTTACATGGGCGGCAATTACTGGTATCCGGACGGCTGCGGCGTGGAGGAACGGCAACGGGAATGCGCGGCGGTCGGCGAAGCGGTGACCTCGTTGCTGGACGCCTCGGCGTTTGCAAACCGTAAGAAGATTCTTATCGGGTTCTCCCAAGGCGGCTACCTGTCGTACCGTCTGGTCAAGGCGTATCCGACCGTGTTCGATTCGGCGATTCTGCTCAGCCCTTCGTTCATGGGCGAGGAGCAGGCGGCGCTTGACTCCCTTACCCGATTCTTTCTGGCCTATGGCGCGTATGACCGCACAATCCCCGCGCCCGACCAGCAGACGGCCCATCAGGTCCTTGAACGGGCCGGGCTTCTGACCTATCGCGAGTATCCCGATATGGCTCACGCCATTTGCGACGAGGAAATTGCTGATATTCGTGATTTTCTGCGCGCAATATGATGTCGGCATAGCCCGATACTGGATATCTCCGTTCAAAGGGGTGCATTTGGCCTCTTGCGGAATGCCATCTCCGTTCAAAGGGGTACCGAGCCAAGTGGAAGCAGCTCAGAGACGGCGGAATGGCGTTGGTGTCTGACCGATTATACTCATGGTTTCGCGAACAAAGTACCTCTTCGAAGGCAGTTACCATTCTGCAAAGTGCCGAATGTACCTCTCTGAACCGAGTTACCGGCGTTTTAATCCGCAACACACGTTTCGAGGGGCTGATCTGAACCGTTCCGGAGGTCTACTTCCGTTTCAAGGGGCTGGTCATCCTCCGGACGAAGCATAATAACAGCCTCATGCCCACGTCATTCCGCCGTTTTTGCCCTCCATCTACTTGGGCATCAGCCCCTTGAAACGGAGATAGACCTCCGGAAAGCACGCAATCAGCCCCTTGAAGCTGGAGTAGCCCATTGGCTGCACCCATCCCGAGCCCATTCATCTCGAAACAGCCCCGCAACAGGGTCAATTCCCCTGCCGACTGATGCCGTCCTTATGTCCGGTGGCTTTGAATGGTGTGGCACGAGATACGGTATTCGCCGCTGCCTGTCGGGACTTGCCCTTAGCCGCAACGATTTTGGATTCGAGGAATTTCCCTGTTTCCGTCTTATCGCTGGAGCCGTGTTGACTGCTCTCTCCGACATTGATGCCTTTGGCACGCAGGGCACGCGCCCACCGCTCATCCATCGTGTTCCTCACACATCCCATTCCGGCTTCCATGTGTACTGCATGTCGTAGGCACTCGACCAGAACATGTATTCGTTCTGCACGCCGGTCACGAAGATGTCCACAAGTTCGTCCTTGCGTTCTGCGCTCAGGTGTTCGGTCAGCTGCTCGATATGTTCGATCAGCCATGCGGAGCTGCTCCAGAACTCCTCGGTTTTGTACATGTCCACCCAGCTCTTGTACGGGTTGGAATCAAGCGTGTCCGTGAATTCGGCGGCGAGACGCTGCCCGTAGTCGGCGTACACCCATGCGCAGGGCAGCACGGCCACGAGAACATCGACTAAAGGATTGCCATATGCGATCGAAAGGATGTTCGACGTGTAGGCGCGGGCGAACGCGGACTGACGAACCGAGTTCATTTCCTGCTCGCTGATGCCGTAGCTTGCCATGTATTTGCGGTGCATCGCGGACTCCACATTGAAGATACCGTTCTGCACGTCGGCCATGAACCGCATGACTTCGGGATCCTGGGTTTTGGTGAGGGCCAGAGCGTGGACCTTGGCGTAGTCGTTTAGGTAACGGTAGTCCTGCAGCAGATAGAATGCGAAGCGCTCGCGATCGAGCGTCCCGTTGCCCAGCTCGCGCAGGAACGGCTGCCGGTATCCCTCCTCCCAGACCAAGTTGGCGGCCTCGCGCAGTCGTTGCGCGAACGGCGGCAGATGGTCCAAGGTGATCGGGCCGAACGCGGCGGCGTCAAAAGTCATCATTTGCTCCCTCCGATGGTGTTGGCCAACAGGCTCCAAGGGTCAGGCCTTATGCCTTTCTCAACCCGCATGTCGGTGATTGATTCGGTCTCGGCGCGAATGGCACCGTACCGGCTCGGCTGGTATCGGCTTGGTTCACGGGTTCCCCTGCAATGCGCCTTATTATGGCAACACGAACAGACACGGGCCGATGGCCATCCTTGCGACTCCTCACATGGCGCTTATGGACTTAGGATGGAGTCATTCGTGCTGTCCTTGCACCGGTTGCGGCAAGGACAGCACCGCAGGAGGACCGTCAATGAAGTATTTCACCACCGATACGCATTTCGGGCATCCACTGGTCACCGTGCTACGAGGTTTTACGACATTCGATCCAACGCGCTCAAGCTATGAGGAAATACTGCGCGCGCATGGGCGCAAAGCCGCTGAGGATTGGGCCAAGGAGACGACGCTGGACTCGGGGCCGACGTTCCGCACGGCAGCCGATACGGATGCTCACGACAAAGCGATCGTGGACAATATCAATGCGATGGTCGGGCCGGACGATGAGTTGTGGATTCTGGGCGACATCGGTTTTCGCACGTCACTGACGCATTTGAAGAACTGTCTACGCGCGCTCAATTGCAAGCATTTGCATGGTGTGATCGGCAATCACGATGATTGGTGGCTTGAAGATCGGCCCGCGCTCAACCTGTTCGAGAGCCTTGAGCCGAACGATACGGTCGAAATCGAAGGACTTGGCATAGTGAATCTGTCCCACTTCCCATATCGGGAGGATTTGTCGTACAGCTGGCCCGACGATGTGGCAAAGTTCAGCGGTAAGGTCCTGCCGTTTGACGGCCGAAAGCTGCTGTATGGTCACACGCATCAGCTTTCGCCCGATGGGGCCCGTCCGGAGGCTCTGAACGTCGGATTGGATGCATGGGACTTGATGCCGGTGAGCGAGGCGCAGGTTATCGATTGGTTCCGCGAACATGACGATGGCAGCGCATCGGCTAGCCCGACAGGTCAAGCACCGTCGCTTGATATGCCGTCGTTCTAAAGGATAAAGGGATAGCAGTCATGCCACTGCGAATTGTGCATCAGGACATCACCACCATGCAGGTGGATGCGATTGTTAACGCGGCGAACACGCGGTTGTTGATGGGCGGCGGCGTGTGCGGCGCGATTTTCCGTGCGGCGGGAGCTTGGGATATGCAGGAGGCCTGTGACCGACTTTCCCCTATTCTCACCGGTTGCGCGGTAGCGACACCAGGCTTCGCATTGTCCGCCCGATACGTGATTCACACCGCCGGCCCGATTTGGCAGGGCGGTGATGCCGGTGAGGAACAACTGCTGCGCGCCTGTTATCGCAATTCGATGGAGCTTGCTGTGTCGCTCGGCTGCAGAAGCATCGCATTCCCGCTGATTTCCGCCGGGATTTACGGCTATCCGCGGGATGCAGCGCTCGCGGTAGCTAGGGATGAGATACACGCGTTTCTCGCCACCAACAATCGCAATCATTCAGGCGGACAGTCCGAGCAGGGCGTAGGAGACTCCGATTGTTCCGTATTTCTGGCGTTGTATCGGTAGTCGCGCGATCATCAGCGATCGGCCTCGTATCATCTGTATGATGTCCTGTATTGCAACAGAACCAGGGGGATTCCATGCAGACCATCGACTCATCCAAAGCCGCCGAAAACGTTACTGGTTCGGACGGTGCCATCCATATTCCATCTAATCCCACGCTTGCCGGGCTGGCCTCGCTGACCCGCAACGTGGCGTACAAGACCGGGGCCGATGATCTGGTAATGGATATCATCGCCCCGCAATCCACCGGCGATGACGATAACCGCCGCTACCCCACCGTGGTATTCGTGCAAGGCAGCGCCTGGACCACGCCGCATCGCGATTACGAGATCCCGCAGCTCTCGGCTTTGGCCCGCGAAGGCTTTGTGGTGGCCACGGTGAATCATCGCGATGCCTCGAGCGATCCCCACGACGTGTTCCCCGCATATCTCGAGGACGTCAAAGCAGCCATCCGCTATCTCAGGGCAAACGCGCGTCAATGGCACGTGGACCCCGACCGCCTCGGCATCTGGGGCACGTCGTCCGGCGGCAACACGTCACTGTTGGTGGGGCTGACCGCCGACGATCCGCGGTATGCGGACGGCACCAATGCCGATGAGAGCGATGCGGTGAAGTACGTGGTCAGTTGCTTCCCGCCCACCGACATGCTTGAAGCTGTCGACGCATTCGACGATGAGACCAATCCATTCCGGCTGTATTATTTCGGCCCGTTCGCGGCCGTGGTGGGCGCGACCCATGAGACCGGCATCAATGCCGAGGTCCGTCAGCGCGCGGCTGACATGAGCCCCTACCTGCAGGTGCGGGATGACCAACAGTATCCGCCGATGCTCCTGTTGCACGGTACCGCCGACACCGTGGTCCCCTACCATCAATCCGTCAAGATGCGCGACCGGCTGGTCGAGCACGGCGTGGACGCGCAGCTGGTGCTAGTCGACGGCGCCGAACATGAGTACGATTTCTGGAGCCAGCAGGTCTTCGACGTGATCTTCGATTTCATTCGTGAGCGGAGCTGAACGTAAGGGCACACGGGCGCGTCCTTGTTATAGGTTGCCGAGTTCTCTTTTAGCCAATTTTGTTGGAGCCCCTGTCTGCGTGAACATGCCATGACAGTTCTAGACTGTGTTCTAAGACTGTCAATCGGCAATGTGTATGAAAGCGTGATGTGATGGGTCAGACGGCGATTGATGGAGTTGAGGGACTTAATAGGGCCGGTGAACTCGGCAGATTTAGCCGTTCGCGGCAGCTGATGTGGGGTCATGCACTGTATCTGATTTGGTGGTGTATTTTCTTCCGCCCGAATGCGCAGGTCAAAGGCGGCGCGCTGCGCGTATTCGGTATTGCGTGCATTCTTGTGGCCGCGGTGGCGGGCATCGTCGGAGTAGTGTTAGAATGTTTTGGTATCAGTAAGTTACTTTAGCACGCGGCCGATTTCCTCTTTGAGTGCATACCGTCTCGGGTACTTTGCCATGATCTCCTTGGCGAGAGCCTTGGCTTGGTCGAGTCCGAAAACGTTGCGATATTGCTCGATCCACATGGCAACGAATCGGTATTCGTTGCGATTTCCCTGTTGCAGATCGCGATCCAGCGGCAGTTGCTTTCTGATCAGTCGTTCTGCTTCCGCGCTGTGATTGAGGCTGATGGGCTTGAGCAAATCACGCAGGAGTTCCGGCCGCTGCCCGGCTAAGGCCAAGGCCTCATCGGATAGGCGCTCTTGTATGAAGCTGTCTGTGCTTGCGTTCCGATGCCCTGATTGTCCCTCATCGTTCCCTCGTTGGGAAGAATCGGAATGATTCGGGCCTGTTTTCAAGGATAGCGGTCACCGACTTGCTCAGTAGGGAAGGCAGCAGCGTGTCACTTTCCTTTTCCCATAATTCCGCCTCGCTCATGGCCTTGAACACGTTGGAGCGCAGTTTGCCGGCGGTGAGCGCGCTGAGCTCCTCCAGTTCAGGGTGCCACATCGATTTGGCTTGGATGAACCGGTCATAATCATCCTTGTTGAGCGTTGAGAATCCCATCAGATACCGTTCACGCAGCACCTCGTTGGCGAATTCTCCCACCAATGCGTAATACCGGCACATGGCCACCCACATCAATGCCTGACGATCCGATGCGGGAGTGTCATCGTCTGCCAGGTAGTGGATTTCCGTCTCGGTGAGTGCACTCAACCGTTTCAATACCTCGCTGACAACGCGGGAGTTCGCCGAGCGGGTGCGGATGGAGAGCACGTTCCCTTCGATGGCCTGCTTGCGGATGCGGGTTATGCGTTCCCCGATTTCGTGGTCTATGGCTGTTGTTCCGTTCGTGGATTCTACGTCGGACGTCGTGTACTCGTGTTCGTTCTCGACAAAGAGTGTGGCAAGGATCTTCCCTTGCAGGGCAAGAAGTCCTCCGACCGTGAACGACAACCGATAGCGCTCGTTCTGCGGGTTCTCCGCACCATACGAACCAGCCATCAGCCCTCCTTACTATTCACAGCACGAGAATGTTTCAGGATACGCGCGGGGTGGGATATAAGTACCCGTGAATCAGTCCGCGCAGACCGCCTTTATAGTCGAACGTATGTTCTAGCATAGGGGTCAATAATCAAGGAGCACATCGAAAGAGCGGAATGAATCAAGACCCGTTGAGGAGAGTTCAGGAGATACTTCATGATTTAGTCTTCTTTCTTCAAGACAATATCTCATGGGAACAATTCTTGACCGACTGCCTATTCGCGGTAGTTTCAGCAGTGATATTGGTTGCTTTCTGGAATAAAGTTAAACAGCGCTTTTTAATTGACAGCAACCGAGTCCCCTTCGTTGACATCGATATGCACAACCAGCGGATACGTAATATCGGATCCGAATCAGCAACCAACATCTTGCTGTTTCACATCGTTGATAACCACGATGATGAACATACACAGATACACTTCATGAACGACATTCCCTCTCTCTTGTCTGGAGAGAGCATCGAAGGACGTCTGACTATGGATACTTGCTTTTGGCCTGAATTCTTCCTTCTGCAATACACGAACGCTGTCGGCATGACATTCTGGTCGGTGGTTGCTCCATCAAACAATAGAGGAGATCCACCGGTCATACATCCCCCTCATAAGCCAGGCTGGCTCCGACGCCCTCTACCAAGTTATCCATCAACACGCAACTTTCGCTATCCACTATGGATGAAAAGAAAGCTGAAAGTACATCCCCTAGTGGATCGCCTCAAAATCCGTTGGGCAATGAAAAAGCATGGGATGCAATAACAATATTCATGAATTAGAGCAATTTCACTCCCAATGCAGCAAGATGTTGTATCGAATATGCGATTGCACAAAGTATTGACTATTCCCCGCACGAAGGAACAAGTACTTCTCAATAGGCCAGAAAAGAGGTTTTCAGTCATGACAACTGAAATCGACGCCGCAGCAAGACATTTCTACGACAGAATGATGCGGCATATTTCAGAACACACACAATCTAATATTGCTGCCGATTTGATAATTCAGCAGCAATATGTCGATACTGCTGCGCCCGTTGACAAGTTCCTAAGCTCGGCACAGACCATTCTGTCTTCCGAATCGGAGGGTTTCAACTCAAGAATCGGCGGCCACTATTGGGCAGACGATAGTCGTGATCTTATTGCCGTCATTCAGGCTCTGCGAGATTTCAATACGGCAATTCAACCTCAAGGATGGGAGTTGCAAACCAAGCCGGGCACATTCCTCAACCAACTGTTTGACTATTTGTCGTTTCTGTCAGAAAGCGGAGGAAGCGAAATACCCCCAGATATCCCGCGAATGAACGACTTCCTACTTGCAAAGACAGCCATATTCTCCCTTAAGGAAAAAGAAGTAGATAACCAACTCTTCCCAGATCTGGTTGATATACGTCAGCTAGGCAAGGGTAGCTATGCGAAAGTCTGGTCAGGAGTAGATGAGAAAACAGGGGTAAGAATCGCCTTTAAACGAGCGAATGACGGATTATCCGATGAAGATATGACCCGTTTCCGGCATGAATTCGATATCATGCATCGCCTTGACTCCCCGTATATTGTAAAAGCGTACTCTTATGATCCCGTTCGCCACCAATACACAATGGAATACGTGCCACAAACGCTTAGTGATTTCATGCGGAAAAACAATAACAAGCTCAGCCCAAGACGGCGAAAGGACCTCGCCCTTCAATTCCTACGAGGTATGAGATATATCCACAGCAGCAGCCTGTTACATAGGGACCTAAGTTATACCAACGTTCTCATTCACGCATATACGGATGGATCAGCATCATTGAAAATCAGCGATTTCGGTTTGACTAAGGATCTGAATCTCTCATTGACAAGAACCAGTGAATCTAGGAAAGGCTCACTGCTTGATCCTTTCCTAGATTCTTACGGTGATTATGCGACGGTTAACGAGATGTATTCTGTTGGCATGATCCTGAACATGATTTTTCATGGATCAAAATCTCTTCAATCAAAATCTGAAGTCGATACAATTATCAGTCACGCGACCTCATCACGGGTCGATCAACGCTATACAAATGTGAAAGATATCGGACTTGCGATTGACAATATTCCACTAAGTGACATTATCGCGTGACCCAATCAGCACGAGTGAATTAATATTCAATCTTACCAATATACGAGGCTGGACGACCTCACCGTCGCTTATCAACGCCGCCGGCGTTGGCTCGACGTTTCCTAATTAGGCCTCGGCTGGGACCGCCACACCAAATGCAACATCCCAGCCATGGCCTATAACATCAGCCTCACCGTCGCCCCTCACCACCAAGTAACCAATCCATAGTGTGAACCTGTCTTCCCCTCATGACCAACCAGGCGTTCATCGTCCAGCGTAATCAGTGTTTTCGGATAACCGTCACGCACTGCACGCAACGACGATAGTTCTCGTTCCAAAGCATGCGGGTCGCGCACGGATTCACTCACCTGATGGTATCGAGGCCCGTCCGAACCATTGGTGATGAAATCAATCTCCCCGCTGGCACTTTGCCCCACAAATGCCTCCCCTTCTATGCGCATCAGTTCAAGGAACAACACGTTCTCCAACAGACGTCCGGTATCACGTACCTTGTTGAAGCACAGCACACAACGGATACCCAGATCCGCGGCATAATACATACGTTCCTGCCGTAACGCACGTTTATCTTTGATGTCATAGTGCCGCACCGGATAGAGGATGAACGCAGCTGCAAGCCCCTTCAAATAGTTGAATATCGTAAGTGACGATATTTTCGTGCCCATTGAGGTCATGACATCTGCAATGGATTTAGGGTTGACGAGATTGTCTACACTATCAAAGAGATAACGAGTGGCCGTTTCCAATGCCGCAATGTTGGAAATACCCAGCCGCACAGCCGCATCCTTGAACTGCACGGTGTTGAGGATGCCGTCGAGGTAGTCGTACAGCATCGTCGTGTCGCCGGAAAACACGACCGTGTCATGCAACGCTCCTGTTTAAAATGTATTTATTCTTTTGGCTCTGTTAAACCATAATTGACATACAAAGCGATAGTGGGGATGACTGAATAGAATCATCCCCACTATCAATCAATCGGCTAAAGAATCGATTCCATTACGTGGTTCACGGAATTTATAGCGTTCCAGTATGCATCTGTCGCTATTTGGATGTTCTTTGATTGTTCTTCTGCGATATGTCGGTTTCCCAACAAATGCGTGGGAATCTGAAGCTCTTTGAGACTATCCACAGAAATCCTGGCTCTTGACGAGGAAGATCCGGTGGAAAGGTTGCAGATTTGCTGGGTTATTGCATCGGAACGCAATATGGGGATGATGGCATATCTCGACTCGTAGGGAAGATGATTGTTATCCTTCCACTTCAGTGTATACACTTCACCGGAAACCATAACCGGATGAGGGGCATCAGTCGGTACGATTCCGATTCGTTTCTTCCGTGGGTTTATTCTCGTCAGGTAAATATCACCGGAATCAAGCGCACGCAGCCTGCTGGCGGTAAGGTCTGACCCTTTCACTGAATCGATGCGTTGAATGCAACCGTGAATATCCGAAATCCATGGGACTTCGAGATACGAGTAGAGGCTATCCGTGTTCAATGGTGTGAAATCGCTTTTGACATCGAACATTTCCCCGAGCGGGGTGCAGCCATCCTCGTTTTGTGCTCCGCTGAGGATTCTACCCGCATCGATTCGTTCGGTGTTGATGTCGCTTTGCGGACACCATGCTGCGACGGATCCGTCCCGACCGATCTGATGTACGCCTGAGAAGAATTCTTGGCTTTCCTTGAGAATGTCTACGAGGTCGTTTCGTTCCAATGCCTTGTAGGTGGTTTTTCCAGTATCGTAGCCGATATTGTTCGCAACAGCCCCGAAGACGTATTTCGGAGGGGCGGATGTGGCGTCCTTCTTGATCACCGCGAGAATACATGTCTTGGATGCTGAACGGCCGAACGGTTGGAACGCCCCGGCAGGAAGGCTTATGGTCTGGCTCAGCCAGACTTTGCCCAATAGCCAGTCGCGGAAGTCCCTGTAGGCGGGGATGTTCAGCAACCCTTCGGGAAGAATGATGAACATCCTTCCTCCCGGCTTTAGCAGTCGGATGGACAGTTCCACGAACAATATATCCAGTTCCTGGCTGTCGCGGCCGAAAGCTGTTTCATAGTTCTTCAGGACGGCTTTGTTGCCGTAGGATGTGGTGAATGGGGGGTTTTCGAGCACAAGGTCGAATGTCCCGTAGGGAAGATGGCCGCCGAGCAAGGAATCTCCCTGATAAATATTGTTCCATCCATCGCCGTGCATGATCATATTGATCTTGGTCAGTACATGAAGGTCATAGTCGGCTTCCTGTCCCCAGATGTGTTTTTCGACCAGCTCGCGTTCATCCACGAGAATGTCATGAGCCGGGCGTCCCGATGTCTGCAATACCTGATTCACGTGGGTGAACGCCTTGATCAGGAACCCTCCCGAACCGGCAGCCGGGTCCACGAATCGTTCACCGTATTGCGGGTCGGAGGCTTCCACGATGTAGTCGACCAGCTCACGGGGCGTGAAGTATTGGTCGAATTCTCCTCGCAGCGTCGTTTTGAGGAAAATTTCGTACACGGCTCCTTTGATGTCGTCTCCCGTGCCGAGGAAGGAGAATGGTTCCAGACGGTCCACGACTTTCAATAGCGCATCTTCGTCCTTTATCTGGATGGAGACATCGTCATCGTCGTAGATACCGGAGTACTTGTTGGTCGCCTCCTCGAAGAGTTTTCTGAACACTTCCAGTTGTTGTGCGCCACTGGCTTCGGCCGATACCTGGAGCCATTGCCGTGAGAATCGGTTTTCCCGGGCTTCCTTTAGAGCCCTCCGTTCCTCGTTCATCTTAACCAGCAGGATTTTGGTCATTTCCTTGAAGGATTGATCGGATCGGATCAAAGCCTGTTTTTCAATAATGTCCTTGCACTCTTTGATGACGCGATACAGGACATCCTGAGACATGATGGTTACGAGGGTGCTGCGAACCTCGCGCAACTGGATACCGGTCAGAATGTTCTTTGGTCGGCGTGAAAGACTCGATATGAGTTGGTTCTTTGAGGGAATGCCGGGCATGGCCGCCCCCGTGGAGACGTTCACTCCTTTGAGATCATGTCCGTTGGTCACGAATGCGCAATAGGCGGATTGGACGTCCACCAGTTTTGCGTAGGACGTTACCTGAAGTACATCGGTGGGGGCTGCGGACGTTTTCTTGGAGACCGAACGGAAAGATTTTCGTATGTTCAGTC